>ERZ1740065.1-NODE-1-length-224638-cov-7.757698_pt1 | contig 224638 bp, 206 predicted proteins | sample MGYA00581738_ERZ1740065 | MGnify/ENA primary metagenome ERZ1740065 (study PRJEB43018, sample SAMN04849749) | marine metagenome | isolation source: floating plastic debris | place: Pacific Ocean | collected 2008-09-01 | study: EMG produced TPA metagenomics assembly...
ATGAAAGCCCTGCGATCCGCGCCGATGCTTGCTCCGGCATAACCCAGGCTTAGCGAGTAACTGCGGCCCAGGAACATGTCCTCGGTCTGCATAATCTGGTTGAAGTTCTGGACCTTCTCGAAGCGGTCCTCAACGCGCTCGACACTGACAAAGGGGTAACGCAGGTCGCGGTCGGCGGGGATCAGCGGCGTCGGTGGTTCTTCTTCGGGTACATCGAACTGGTTGTCGTTGACGACAACGCCAAACCGATAGCGCGTGGTCCAACCGTCCACCAGTCCGTTCGACACACCCCACCAGGCATTGAGGCCACGCTGGTCCTGACGAAACCGCCCAACCTCGCTGCCGCGCGAGAACAGCGGCTCCTCGCGGTCTTCGGTGAAGACGTCGAAGCCCGCGCTGACGCGTGACTGCAGCGAGTAGAACGGTTGCGCGACGCGAAAGCGTCGTGCTTCGCCATCATCGCTGTCGCGGTAGCGCAGATCGAGTGCAATCCAGCTGCGCCCGACATTGCGGTCCGAGAAGGCGAAGTTGGTCGAGCTGCGGTCATCGTCTCGGCGCCGCGACACCGTGACGGCGCTGCCCGTGCCCAGGATGTTGTCTTCCTCGAGGCCCAGCGTCCAGCGTGTCTCGCCGCCACTGCGCGACAACGCGAGTTCGGGGAAGAGCGTCCAATTGTCGCGAGTCTCGACCAGCAAATCGGCACGGCCGTCCTCAATGCGCAGCACTTGGATGCTCGCGTCGAAAATAAACGGGTTACTGCGCAGCAGCCGTTCGGATTCCTCGATGTTCTGCGCCACGATCGGGTCGCCGGGCGCGAACAGCAGCTGCGAGCGGATGGCCGAGGGGCGCGTCGTGACGTGGATGCGGTTGGCGAAGCGGTAGAGACGCTTGTTCTCGCCGGGCTTGCTCGTATCGAAAATGTTGTTTATCGAGAGTGTGATTTGGCCGACGGCGATGCCTTGTGCTTCGAGCTTGGCAAACCGGGCGCGCGTGTCCTCGGTGGCCTGTGCCTGCGATGTCGCGAAGACCCCGACCAGCAGCAGGGTGAGCGTCGGCAGCAAGGGCGGGCGCGCCGGGCGCCGGGCGCGATGACGGGGGGTGGGGGGCGTCTTGGCTCAAGAGTGCCGGGCACTGCGTTTCATCGCAACGACGGGGTGCCGGTCTACGCTGAATCCGGGGCGTTTTTTCCTGCGAATACATAACGCTAGACGCGCTTTCACATAAACACGGCCTCGACGGCGCTCGGAGACACCATGATCGAATTGGGCGGTATTACGGTCACGCTGGCGCTTGCCATCTGGGTTGGCGCCATCGTATTTCAGTCGGCCGTGGTCGCCCCAAGCGTGTTCAAGACACTGGAGGCCGATAGTGCCGGGCGCTTCCTCCGCGGTCTGTTTCCACGTTTCTTCCGGGCAGGGCTGGTGTGCGGCTTTGCGATGCTGGCGGGCGCCGCAGTTTTGTATATTGCCGGCGTCCGTGACGGACGCGTGACGACGCTAGCCGCAGTAACGGCGTTGATGGTGTTGCTGCAGTTCACCGCGGGGCGCATGGTGCCTGCGATCAACGCGGCTCGCGATGCGGGTGAGGCCGGGCGTAAGCGTTTCGGTCAATTGCATGGCATCAACGTGCTGCTGACGATCGCCGTATTGTTGTTGGGCATCGGAATGCTCGCGGCACTGGCCATGGCAGTGCCGCTGCAAATTGGGGTCTGACATGGCAGGACTACAAGCTGACAGCACTGTCGACGACTACGAAGTCGCCCACTACACCAAGCTCGCCGAGACCTGGTGGGACACCGAAGGCCCGTTTTGGCCGCTGCACACACTGAACACGCTGCGTGTGACTTACATTCGCGATCAGCTTTGTGCGAGGCTGCGTCGCGACGCCGCGGACGACGTGCCCCTGTCAGGCGTCGAGGTGCTTGATGTTGGTTGTGGCGGCGGCATTCTCTCGGAGTCGATGGCGCGTCTCGGCGCCAACGTGACGGGGATCGATATCGTCGAGAAGAACATTGGCATCGCGAGCCTGCACGCGCGAGATGCCGGCCTAGCCATTGACTACCAGCAGCGCACGGCGTCCTCGCTCGCCGGCACAGGCGCTCTGTTCGACGTCGTGCTCAACATGGAAGTGGTCGAGCACGTGGCCGATCTCGAGGCGTTCATGCGCGACTGCGGCAAGCTGGTGCGGCCGGGCGGCAGTCAGTTTGTGGCAACGATCAACCGCAACCCACTGGCCTGGTTCGTCGCCATTTTCGGCGCAGAGTATGTGTTGCGCTGGCTGCCCCGCGGTACGCACCGCTACCGCATGCTGCGCAAGCCTGCCGAGGTGCAGGCCTGCCTGGAGCGCGATGGTTTTGAGCTCGCCGACGTCACGGGTGTCCGCGTCAATCCGCTGTCGCGCACGATGGCGCTGACCTCGATGACGGCGATTAACTACATGCTGCTCGCACACAAGCGCTGATGTCGTTCATTCGGCGAGTGTGCAGCTCGTCTGCATCCATCGCAGGTTGATCGCCAGCCGCGTCGCCGTGGGTTCGCCCCAGGCGTAACTGGCAGCCGAGGTCTCCTCCCCGCGGTAGACGTAGAGCACGAGCGAGTCGCGGTTGGTGCCCGTGGGCCAGGCGACGTTGCGTATCTTGATGCCGACACGTTGCGGCTCGGGCTCATCCGTGTCGACCCAAGCGCGGCCGCCCTGGTCGGGGAGTATGAGCTGACTCTCGAAGTGCCAGTTCTCGCCGTCGCGCTTCGGGATCGCCAGCCAGCACTGGAATGACCGCGAGCGTCGCAGGATGTAGGGCATCTCAGCGGCGGCTTCGTCGTCGATGCTGGCTGCCGGGATTTGCAGTTCGCTGTCCGCGATGAGCCAGGCCGCGCCGTTGGCCTCGACACAGTCTTCACCCGACACCTGGCCTTCAAACTGCGCGGCACGTCGCAGCCAGATCACGTCGCACTGCGCAGAGCCGACGGCGTCGGGCTCGATTGCGGCGCGCTCGAGATCTGCAAGCAGCGGCAGTTGCCAGCGCGCCATGCGCAGCGCGCCGGCTTCCGCGTCAACTCGCAGCCGCCAGAGACCGCGTGCAGTGACCGTGTCGGAATCCTCAGCGAGACGACGCCAGGCAAGCGTCGCCGTATCCGACGCTTCGACGGCTTCAATGATCTGTCGCTCACGGCTGTGCCGCAGACTCATGTCGACCTCAAGCTCGCCCTCGAAGTAGACCTGTTCCTGGTTGTCGAAGTCGCCGGCCAGCAGTGCCGCGAGCCGCGTCAGGTCGCGCTCGAGCACAGCTTGCTGGGCGAAGGCCGGTGCTGCCGCGAGGCCCATGCAGCCCGCTGTGAGCAGGGCCAAAACTCGTGATCTTGTGTTGCGCATACGTCAGCTCCCCCGAAGACGTGTTCGCCAGCGGACCGCCATGACGACGGCCTCTACCTGACGTATTCTCACACGTGCGAGGGGAGAGAACGATATGCAGCTCGAATCCGAGAATCGGTCCTTTGGGGGGCGGCAGCAGCGCTACCGGCACACGTCGAGCACGCTCGGCTGCGAGATGACGGTGTCCGTGTACCTGCCGCCTCAGGCGGAGACCGGTCGCGTGCCTGTGTTGTACTGGCTCAGCGGTCTGACCTGCACCGACGAGAACTTCGTCGCGAAGGCGGGTGCCCAGCGCGCAGCCGCCGAGCACGGTGTGGCTATCGTGGCACCAGACACCTCGCCGCGCGGCGATATCGTGCCCGACGATCCCGATGGCGCCTGGGACTTTGGCAAGGGCGCGGGCTTTTACGTCGACGCCACCCAGTCGCCGTGGTCGCGGCACTACCGGATGGACAGCTACGTCACCGAGGAGCTACCGGCGTTGGTCACTGCAGCACTCTCACTGGACAGCGAGCGCGCATCGATCTCGGGCCATTCCATGGGCGGCCACGGCGCGCTCGTGCTGGCCTTGCGCAACGCTGGCCACTACCGCTCGGTCTCGGCATTCGCGCCGATTGCAGCCGCCTCGCGCTGCCCCTGGGGCGAGAAGGCGCTGGGCGGCTATCTGGGCGACGATCGCAGTGCCTGGCAACGCTACGACGCGTGTGCACTGATCGCGGGCGGTGCGCCGTTGCCGCCGACCCTGGTCGATCAGGGCGGCGATGACGCCTTCCTCGAACGTGAACTCAATATCCCGTTGCTCGAACAGACGCTGGCGGACGCGGGCGCGGAAGCGCGTGTGCGCATGCAGGCCGGTTACGACCACAGCTACTTCTTTATCGCGAGCTTCATCGACGCGCACATCGCGTTCCACGCGGAACATCTCGCCGCAGACTAGGACCCGATCGCGTGCCCGAACAGCCAGCAGAGTCGCATACGGATGGCGTGACGCGGGCACGCACGTTTCGCGAGCTGCCGCAGTTCTACTACCACACGCACTTCGTGGAGATGCTGTCGTTCGTCGAGCAGCATTACGCGCATGCCCTGCGCGCCGAAGACCGGGCGTTTCTCGAGGTCTTTCGCGGCTTGCCACATGCAGCGCAGTGTCTTTATGTCCGGCTCGTCAATCGCAAAGGCAGTGTGCTGGGCGTCGGAAAGCTCGACTACCCGGAGTTGGGGTCGGCCGAGCCCCTGATCGACACACTGATCCGCGCACGACTTGCCGCGCGGCCTGACGTGAACGACTTCGAGGACGTCCTGCCCGCATTGTCCTGTGCGGATCTGCGCGGCGTGCTCGATCGGGTGTCGCCCGGGCTGCGCCGGTCACTGCGCAAGGCCGAGCTTATGGCGCACGCGCGCGAGGCCGTGGGTGCGACGCGTTTGCTGCAGGCGCTTGATCGCGCCCGTTGGGTGGTTCAGCGCCGAACCGATGTCGTGGGCTACCTCTTATTCCTGTTCTTCGGCACCGTCCAGCAGGGCACATTGCGATTCACCATGCGCGACCTCGGTATCGTTCGTACGCAAGCACACGACGCCACCTACGAGCCGCGTTTTGCATCGCGTGAGGACGCCACCGAAACCTGGTTTTTTGCGAGCCGTAAAGCGCGCCTGCGCGCACTGGGTGCGCCCGCGGTTGATTCGCTCGTGCGTGAGCTCGGGCGCTGGCCCGAGCCTGTGTCGGCAACGGGCGCGATGCACGCCGATGCACTCGCGGAGCGGCTCGGCCGCGCCCTCGAACAGGCATCGCGGGCGGATGACGCGTTAGCGGTGTATCGGCGGGGCGCGACAGCGCACTGTCTGGAGCGCCAGGTGCGGTTGCTGCTGCGAGACAACCACAAGGACGCCGCGCGCGATGTACTCGAGAGCTGTCTCGACACGCCGCGCAGTGACGAGGAATGGCTGTTTGCGCAGGACCTCTACGCGCGTCAATTCGGTGGCAAACGCACCTCGACGCTCACGGATGTGCTACGTGAAGCCGATTGCATCCGTCTCGACCAGGCGGTGAGCGACAGCCCGGAACGCGCGGTCGTCCACTGGTTTGCGCGGCAGGGTCACGAGGCCTGGTGCGCTGAAAACACGTTGTGGCGGACACTGTTTGGTCTTGTGTTCTGGGACCTGTTGTTCGGCGAGGCGGCCGACGCGCGGCATTCACCGTTCGACGCGCTGCCAGCCGGTCTCGACGACGGCAGCTTCTACGCGCAGCAACAGCCGGGCATTGAACAGACGCTCGCGGTCTGCGCAACGGCGGCTGGATTGCAGCGACAGGTCGTGGCCGCAGCAACGCGTTACCACGGTGAGGCCAATGCAATCTTCCGCTGGCACGCGGCGACACTCGATGGCGTGTTTGCGCTTGCGCGGCTGGGTGACCCAGGCGCGACTGTTCAGATACTGCGTGAACTGGCACGCGACTTTCGCAACGCGCACGGCTTCCCCGACTTGCTCGTGGTGGACGGCGACGGCCTTCGTTTCATCGAGGTGAAAACTTCGGGCGATCAGTTGCGTCGTAATCAGCTGCTGCGACTCGAGCAGCTGCGCGCAGCAGGACTGCGCGCGGATGTCCTGCGCGTCGAGTGGTTCGTCGACCCAGAACAGCCCTACGTGGTCGTGGATGTCGAGACCACGGGAGGGCGGGGCGACTTCCACCGGGTCACGGAGATCGGCGCCGTGCGGGTGGTGGGTGGTCAGATCGTTGACCGGTTCCAGACGCTAATCCAGCCTGATCGACGCATCCCCGCACCGATCACGCGACTGACCGGGATCACCGACGCCATGGTGGCCGGTGCCCCGCGATTCGCAGACGTCGCCGCGTCCTTTAGCGAATTCCTCGACGGCGCCATCTTCGTCGCGCATAACGTGGAGTTTGATTACGGGTTTATCAGCCGGGAGTTTCGACGACTCGGCATGCCGTTCCGGATGCCGAAGCTTTGCACCTGCGCCACGATGCGGCGGTTGTTCCCCGGGCACGCCTCCTACAGCCTGAAGTCGTTATGCGTCGATTTTGATGTCGAGCTCGATCAACACCACAGGGCGCTTTGCGACGCGGAAGCGGCCGCAGGCTTATTGCAGCACATCAACGAGCGGCGGGCAGCGCTCGAACCTCAAGTGCGGGCGTGAGGTCAGGGATTGGCGATGCGCAGCGTGCGCCGCAGTTCGTCGCCGTCCTGCATGTCGTAACGCACGATGATCTCGTCGTTGCCGTCGCCGTCGAGATCGGCGGCAAACACATTGCTGCCGTTCTTGGGCGCACGCAGCTCCATGTCGGTGTTACGCCGTTCAAACCGACCGTCACCCAGGTTGCGGCGCCAGCCCAGCTTGTCGCGGCCGCGTTTCAGGATCAGGTCCTGGCGGCCGTCGCCATCAAGATCGCCAAATTCGACGGTGGGGAATTCCACCTGGCCGCTGCCAAAGTCGAAACGTACCTTGGCGCGAATCTCGGCCGAAGCCTCGGCCGCGATGACGCCCGCGTCGTCCGCCGTGTGCACGGCGATATCGAGGGTGACGGAGCGCGAGAACAGTGCGCCGATGATCGTACGCACGCCAATGCGGACGCCCGGTGAAACGATTGCAGCGCGGCCTTCTTCGAGCTGCACTTTTCTAATGTAGAACTGGTAGCCCTTGCTCGAAATTACCGTATCCGGCTCTGTGTCGAAGCTGAGGTCGGGTCGCGCCAGATGGATACGGTAGGTGGTCTGCTTATCGAAGACGCCCGTGCTCTTGGTTTCGAGCGTTACGAGGTCGGGCAGGTCGTCGCCATTGATGTCGGAGAGCAACTCGGGCTCGCGCAGCGTGACATCGCGCTGGTCGAGCTCGGGGTCGCCGTTGTAGAAGCGCTCGATGTCGCGCTCGCTACTGAGCTCGAGGCCCAGCGCCAGCGTTTGCGCCGCGACGGTGTCTTCGGCCCCCGCCAGATCGAAGCGCAGCAGGTCGTCACCGCGCACGGCTACGACCGCGGCCTGGGCCTCAAGGCGGGCTGGTGCTGTGCGCACGGGACGGTAGTTTTGAGCTCGCTCGAAGCTTCTGCGGATGCTGGGCAAATCGAGCAGCGTGACCTCGGCATAGGCATCGCCGCTGATAACGGCAAGCTCATCGAAGCCCTGGACGAGAATCTCGCTGTCGTCGTCGCCATCGATGTCCTGTGCGATATCGAGCGACGAGGTGAGCGGCGCGAACGAGCGACCCCGGTAGAGGCTCTCGACGCTGGCGAGCGGCGTGTATGCGCCATCGAGCGTGTCGAGTCGCTCGACGCGGTCCGCGCACAACACAAAGAGAGCGTCACCATCGCCATTCGGGCCTGCGTCGATGGCCACGGCGTCCTCGGGCAGCGCCCGTTCAATGATCGTCGTGCCCGAGTCGTCAGCGGTCAGGAACGCGATGCGAGGCGTGCCCGAATCATCGCGCCCGGCGAGCGCCAGGACCTCGCCGCTTCGGTCTGCGAATTCGAGCGTCACGACGCCCGTCTGTGGCAGGAACGAGAGCTTGTGGGTGTCTTCGGCGCCCGCCGCGGTGCAGCACAGTGAGCCCACGACAACGATCGACGTCCGGCGCAAGGACTGCGCGAGAAAGTGCATTACATTCATGGTTCGCCTCGCACCAAAAACCCCTGAGACCACGCGGGTGCTCAGGGGTTCAGGTCGATTGGGTTGGCAGGATCAGGTGGCGCCGGCTTTGCGCAGCGATTCGGGATCAGCTTTGCCCGCGTCGTCGTCCTCGGCGGCCTCAGACTTGGCCTCAGGTTCTTCGCCAGCGCTTGCCTCGGTCCCCGCGTCGGTTTCTGACTCAGGCTGTGCTTCGGTCTCGGCGACCGCGGTTTCGTCGGGCTCGTCGTCGATAACCTCGATCTCAACCTCGACCTTTTTGGCGTCTTCCATGGGCTCTGCGTCGGCCGGGGCGTCGGCGTCAGTCAGGTCGGAAGCCTCGGCGGCTTCGGGCGTATCCTCGGCTTCCGGCGGGGCTGCTTCAGCGGTTTCCTCAACAGCCTCACCAGCCTCAACTGAGGCGGCCGCGACGCCCGCCACGGTCGTGGCCGCGACACCCTCAATCGCACGCAGGCTCGGGAACGCGAGGCGCGCCCGGTCTTCGTCGTTGCAGAGTGCATCAGCGCCGCTGGCCATGTGTTCATAGAGATCGCGGTACTGGCGACCGATGTTGCGGAAGTGCTCGGCGGTTTCGCCGAAATGCTCGGTGACGTTCCGACGGTAGTCTGAAAACTCCTCCTCGAGCGCCTCTGCGCGCTTGGCTTCGCTGCTAGCGCCACCGCGCCCGATGAGAAAACCCAACAAGCCGCCTGAGGCGAGGCAAAACAGGGCAAGAACGATGGCCATCGTCGTGGGCATTGCAGCTCTCCGTTGTCGGCGCGGTCCAGAAGCTCGAGTTGAGCATACCAGTTACCTTGGGTGTGCCAAGAGTGGAAAAAGTTTCACATCACGCGATATCCGTATGGTCTAGCATGATGCGATTCCAAGGCAGGAAACCAGCATGATCCAACATCTTGTGACGTCCCGATCGCGCCTTCTTCTTACCGCGCTGATGACCACTCTAAGCCTCGCCATCGCAGGTTGCGGCGGCGGCGGCGGGGGCGGCAGCGCACCACCGCCGACGGGCGGCGGTACGCCGCCACCGACGGGCACGCGTTACGTGGACCGTGTGTTCACGGGCTTTGTCGAGACGCAGGCTGTCCAGTTCGGCGCGGGCGAGCGTGAGCAGACCCTCGAGCCGCTGTTCATGGATATCTACACGCCGGCAGACGACACGGAAACCGACCGACCCGTGGTCTTGTTGGCCTTCGGCGGCGCCTTCGTGTCGGGCATGCGCAGCGACCTGCGTGACCTCGCGATCGACTTCGCGCTGCGTGGCTACGTGGCGGCGACCATCGACTACCGACTGTTGCAGACGCAGCCTGCCGATGCCGACGCGGCGACTATCGCGATTCTGCAGCCAATCCATGACCTCAAAGCCGCTGTTCGCTTCTTCCGCGAGGACGCGGCCACCTTGGACACTTACGGCACCGATGGCGAGAACGTTTTCGCGGCCGGGGTTTCAGCGGGCGCCGTGCTCGCGCTTACCGCGGGAGTGCTGGACGAAGCCGATACGCTGACGCCTGGCGTCGAGGCCTGGCTTGCGACGAAGGGCGGTCTCGACGGCAACAGCTCTGCGAACGCGGGGCAGTACTCGTCTGAGGTACAGGGCGTGCTCGCGGTGTCTGGTGCCATTGGCGATCTCAGTTGGGTCGACGACAAGGCGGCGCCGTTCTACGCCGCCCATGAGGAGTTCGACCCCGTCGTGCCCTGCGGTATGGGTACGGGTGATCTCGGTGGCTTTCCTTTGACGGGTTTCGGTTCTTGCGACGTCGTGCCCGCAGGCGATGCCGCGGGCGTGCAAAACGAGTTCTTCTTCGTTGCGGGCGCCACGACGCACGTGGGTTACAGCGCCGCCGATATCACCACCATTCTTGAAGGTGGTGCGGCTTTGTTTGCTTCTTTGTTGCCCTAGGTTTGTGGATCACTCCTCGGGTGGCCCATTGAACTGGATTGACCAAGCGATGGCCTGCTCGGTGAGTTCAACGTTGCTCGCCTCTGCATATGCCTCGAGGTTTTCTGGCTGCGTGAAGTGAGCGGGGTGGCGCTTCACCACGATGTTTGCCTTGGGGAAGACACGTGGCAAATGCTCGTTGTACCAACGACTGAAGAGGCGCCAACCGGCAAGGTCCACGTCTTCGTGTGAGCGAAATACGAATTGGATGTGACATTCGCGATGTTCTGTCGCACCGCGCGGATAGCGCGGAAACGTCACCGAGATTGATTTGACCAGAGCATGCTGTTCTTCTGACATCGCAAATAGCGCTCTCGCTCTGCTGGCAGTCCCAAAGTCAATCTCATCACTGACTATGACGCCCTCTGTTGCAAGCGCATGATCCAAACTCTTGATCACCTGCGCTTGATCCTTGGGTTCCTCGAACTGCAGCTGAAACCGTAGCGTCGGACTGATTTTGCCGAATTGCCATGACGTGTCACACGAAGTCGGCACAGATAACAACGCACTAACGCCTGCGATCATGATCAGCGAGGTTCGCCGAGTGCGGGTCACAATGGACTCTCTTCCTTTTTATTGACCGAAGTTCCAGAGAACCATCCGAGGCCGGATCCTCCGGGTGAATGCGTTGGTAAAACAAGTTGCCTAACGTAGAGGGTACACGCAAAAAAAATCCCGCCTCAAAGGCGGGATTTTCAAGATGGCGTCCCCTAGGGGATTCGAACCCCTGTTACCGCCGTGAAAGGGCGGTCTTACACGCTAACCATATCTCGCCATACTTGATCAAAAGTGGTCATAAGCCCTTGAAATAATGATCTTTTGCCGCCTATCCTGTAGCCATACTTGATCAAAGTTGTCCTCAGAAACCGTGAGTGACTCGACTTTGACTCGACTTTTCAGACCGCCTCAGAGGCCGTCTGACGCACGAATGGGAGGCAGACGCATGGCAAGTCCACTCAGATCCAAAACGGCGCGTGCTCGCGCACAGGCTGACCGGAAAGGGAATGTTTGGGAGCCGATACCGGGTACTGGTGTCTCGCTCGGATACTCCAAGAGGTCAGGCCGTTGGCTCGCGCGCCAATTCATCGACGGTAAGGAGAAGCGGATTCGTCTCGGCAAACGTGCCGATGACAAGATGCCAGCCGATGGAACTCGAATCCTGAACTATGCCCAGGCTGCCGAGGCGGCAATCGAAGCAGCCAGCAACATCGTGAGCGCTGATCTGGCTTCGCTGACGGTGTCGCAAGCGTTCGACCGCTACCGCCGCTCACGCGACGCGGAGGGCAGGGACACACGCGATTCGATTCAGCGATTCCGCAAGTGGATCGCACCAACGTTTGGATCAAGCAAGGTTATTGAGCTTGGGCGAGCGGAGTTGGTCGAGTGGCGCGACATGGTCGCCCGCAGTGTCAAACCGGCAACCGTCAATCGCACGCTGACGATCTTCAAAGCCATGTTGCGCTACGCGCTCGAAGAACTCGAAGTCCCGTACAAGGGTGCGCCAATCTACCGCGCGTTGAAACCGCTGAAAGTCGAGAAGAAGGCGCGAGAGCGGTTTCTCACGCCGGTCGAGCTTGGCCAGCTTGCGAATGAATGCGAACCTGATTTGCAGCGCTTGGTCCTGGCTGCCGCATACACTGGCGCTCGGTTTGGAGATCTTGCCCGCCTCAAAGTGTCGGATTGGGACAGCGAGTTACGCAAGGCGTGCGTCATGAACTCGAAAACCAACCAACCGCGCTTCGTGCCTGTCACGCGCGCAGGCGCCGCGTTTTTCGATTCTTTGACCGCCGGTCGAGATCCGAACGAAATTGCCCTACAGCGGCACACGGGCCAGCACTGGGGCAAAAACACCTACGCTCGTGGATTGAAACAGGCGGCCGAAGCGGCGGGACTGGATGCGGTGAACTTCCATGCGATCCGACACAGTTACGCGTCAGCTATGAAGCGGGCAGGGGTTGATGACACGATCATCGCCAAAGCGCTCGGCCACACATCCACGAAAATGGTTCAGGAGCATTACGCGCACCTAGCCGAGTCGCATGTTGATGAACAGATTCGCAACCATGCGCCGGAGATCGATATCGACATCGAAAAGTCGTCCGTGACTCGGCTTTGAGACTCGATGTTCCACGTAGAGCGTATGCATCGACTGTGATGATTGCCGCCTCTCTGGGGCGGTTTACCAGTTCAAGTAGATGACGCGGAATCTATAAACGGTTGATTTCTCCGATTGCGTTCGGCAGTCTGAAAGACGATTCAGTGAGCCGTGACGGGTAATTCCCTGTAACCGTCGGCGGTCGCTTCGGACACTAAACACATCGAGATCGGAAGGTCGGGTCTCGCCAGGGGTGCACTGCAAGGGAGCACCCATGTCCGAAGAAAATCCGTATTCCGTGAGCATCCCCGTTTTCGGCAAGATGCTAGGCATTAGCTACACGACTGCACGTCGCGTCATCTACGGCACGAATCCTCCACCATTGATCGATTTCAACGGTCGCACTCGCGTTGCCATTGGAGCACCCGAGTTCGACGCATGGCTGAAAGCGCGAACCCAAGTAACACCCTTTAAGGCGCGCTGATGCCAAAGCAGCCGGGTACGCCTGGCGACCGCAAGATCCTGAAAGCGTTTGCTGTGAATGCACCGAAAGGGCCAGCGTTCGCCATCTTGGCGGGCCTGTTCGCGCACGTCGATGCAAACCTGATCGCATGGCCGGGCTACGGACAAATTGCCGCGCTCTCAGGAACCAGTGTGCGGAGTGTCCAGCGATGGATTCCTAAGCTTGAAACGCTCGGGTTCTTTCGTCGCGAGTCGATGCACACCGGCAGCCGACGCGATGGCACGCGCTACCACTTCGGCGAATTCGTGGACGGCATTTCGTCTGGTCGTGTCGCCACAGAGGCGATACCGCCAGAGAGGCGATACCGCCACACAGGCGGTCCCGTATCGCCAGAGTGGCGCGCCCGTGTCGCCAGAGAGGCGACCAAAGAAACCAAGGAAGGAAACCAAGAAGGGGACGCGCGCGCGAGCGCACGCGGGTCGGTCCCCTTTGGCGATAAATCGCAACCGGAATTCGAAGCCATCGTCGGGTTCATCTTGGACGCAAAGATCCGGCCGTCGAATCGCGACCAGGTACACGGCGCGGTGCGATCTCGATTCGGCATCGAGCTTTCCGACAAACAGCACTGGTGGATCGAGCGCCAGGTGAACGACCGGCGAAGCGAATAACCGCTCTCAATGGGCGGCAACAACCGTCACGAACAACAACCTTTGAACCAACATCCAGCGAGGAACCGAGAAATGCACAACGCCAGAGACTTCCACCAGATCGAACAACGCTTGATCGTGATTCGAGGGCAGATTCAGCGAGCCGAACGCAAAGCATGGCTGTCGCCAGAGGAACAAGCCGCGTTGCACCGCTGGTACGACGAGCGCGATGCGCTGCAAGCCAAGCTGCGAGGATCGACCATCACCAGGGACATAGCGCCATGACACCTGGACTGGCCGAACAGATGCGCCAACGCCTGGTGAATCGCCTGGCCACGATCAATCGACAGATCGACTTGTTGCTGGCCGAAGACGATCTCGACGACGAGGGCCGACATAGCCTCAAACGGTATCTGGCCGAACGCGAAGCGATCCGGGAGCGAATGCAGGATCACGACGCAACGAGCTTGCCATGAACAGGCTGACCGCCCGAGACCTGAGCAATGCCGAACTCGCGCTCGCGGGTCAGATGATCGATGAGCTGATCAGACACAGCGGATCGACGACGCGTGCGCATTACCGACGCATTCGCCGGAACGTGCGTGCGGTGATTCGTTACCGGATTTCCCGTGGAATCGACAGAAAACCGCGAAAAAGCAGTCTGAAACCAGCCCGAAAAGCGGCGATATTCATCGACGCCCAAACGATCAAACAACCACTTAACCGACGAAATGATGACAAATGCTGACATCGCTACGCGCGAGGTAATCAACCATGACGAATGACGACGACAAAACTGCCGAGCTTGATTCCGTAATCGATCTCGATGAGTATCGCGATTCACCTTCGGGTGACGCTTCCACTAACGACACACTGCCCGACGTCGATCTGATTCGACAGGTGAGCCACGAGGTCGTCGAAGCGCTCCGGCCATACCTCGCCATGATCGGGCAGTATGACTGTGAACCGACGGACGCAAACGCATTGCGACTGCGCGCCGAAATAGGCGCGTTCCGTGGCCAGCTCCACGACATCGCAAGGAAGTACGGTCCACCGATCACAAGGCGCGTCGCAGAGCGCGTTTTGAAATTGCACCGCGCCGGCGAATTGGATCTCGATTCGCCCGGCCTCTCCGATGCTTTCCTGCACTGACTGCCGTCTATAGGCGGCAACCGTTTAACCGTGGCGCGGCTGCGTATGGCGTTGGCGCGTCCGAAGTCCAGGAGACACAAACAATGGACGAACTTGAAAAACTAGCGGCATTGCTCGCTACCGTCGCCAGAGCCGGAACACCGATGACACGCGATCTCGTGCTGTGCCTTGCGGAAGATCGCGGATACCCGATCACTCAAGACGAACTCACTGGTGTGATCGATACCGTCAATCGCTTGTTGCCAGGCCGCAATTCACCACAACAGCGAATCGATCACAGCGACCGTTTGAATCGAGCTGAAGCCTATCAACTTGGTGGACAACACAATCGCACGCGACCAGGCACTGACACGACGTTCCGTGGCGTCGGCACTCGAAACAGCGTCGAGGACATCATGCATGACCGTGGTTGGGCTAATCGCATGATCGACGAGACGGCCGTCAGCGAATTACGCTCGATGGCGTTGTCCGCATCGGGCTTCGATGGCGTGAACAACAAAGACCTTCAAGCGGTCGCCGATGGCCTGATGATCAATCGCGATTTTCAGCAATCGACGGGCGGCCAGGTTCCGGTCGAAGTGTCGGACAACTTTATCGATTTGATCGTCCATCAGTCGCCATTGCTCCAAGTCATCCCGACCATTCGGATGCTATCGGCATCGCGTCGCATGGACCGCCTTGATATCGACCAGGGTTCGTTGCGACCTACGACTGATACCGACACGATCACCAACGAATCGACAGACACGATTGCGTCGCGCACGTTGCAAACGTTGGAAGCGGGCCTTGCGACCGATATCACGTTGACGTTCCTCGAAGACAACATCGCCCGAGGCAATGCAAGCAACATCATTCTTGCCAAGATTGCCGCCGTGCTAGGGCAGGACATCGACAATCTGTCGATCACTGGTGCGCGCGGCGTGTCGCCGTTCAATACGTTCGCGCAATCGCTCGGGGATGGTCTCGAAGCGCTGACGCTCGCAGACAGCGACGTGACGGACGTGGACGTGTCTGGTGCCTCTACGGTAGCCGAGCTGTTTGAAGCGCTTTATGCACAATTGTCGGCCGACTTCCGCTCGTCTCCATTGGTCTACCTGGTGCCGCTGCAAACCGCCCGTCGGTACGCCCAAAGCGTGAGTATTCGTCAGACGGATTTAGGCGACCAGGTGTTGCGCAACGGCCTTCCGGCGCTTCCGTATCTCGGCCAGGCGGTGTTGGGTGATCAGCACGTGAACGGCACAGCGGGGCCGACTTCGCGATCCTGGCTGATGCCGGTTTCCAACTTCGCATGGGGCGTTCGCCGTCAGATGCGACAGGACACTGACTTCCGGCCACGTCGTCGCGTGTTCGAGATCACCACGACCATGCGTGGTGGTTTCCAGTACAGCACCGGTGACGCCATCGTCCGTGGCACTGGTCTGGTTGCGGGGGTTCTTTGATGAGCAAGCACGACGAAAAAGCAGAAGCGAAAAAGCATCCTGAATTGCGCCGACTCGAAGCGCTTGTGAAATGCGCCGAACAGTCGGGCAACAAAGAACGTGTGAAGGCAGCGAAAGCGGCCGTAGCAGCGTTTGGCAAAGATGCCCGCGAAGTCGGTTAAGTCGGACGGCGAAGTCGTTGTCCGTGGCAATCACGCCGTGTCATCACGCTACCAGGCATTGGAAGCGGAACGACGCGCCGCGATTGCTGCGGGCGACCGCGACGCCGAACTGACGGCCGAGCGTGCGTTGCGTGCGGAAGGGTTCTGGCCTTCTCGCACGTTTCGCACAGCCGGTTTCGAAGACTGACCGCCGAACAAAAGCGGCAACGCGGACTGTGGTGTGCGTCGCTTGGTATGCAGTCGAGTCCCCTGTCGGGAAGCGAAGGAGTGCTTGCATACCTGACAGGTATGTGATACCTATTAGGTATGGTTAATAAATCTTCCCTCGCAGCACGCTTCCGCGCCTTCCGTGAGTCCCAGGGGTGGAGTCTGAAGGATCTCGAAGATTGCTTGCTGATTCATCGACAGACTTGGTTGAAGTGGGAGCGGGGCGAGCAGACGCCACCGGCCGCTACACGAGCTTTACTCTTTGCTTTTGAGAAGGCGCACGCCATTGGATGTTTGGAGGATCTAAGCGATCACATACTGGCGAATCATCGGTGGTTTGGCGCTCTAAAAGAAGGTCGCGTGTCAAAGCGGGCTAAGTCGAAATCTGGTGTTGGTGATCGGTCCAGATTACGGAGGGCGACATGACCTGGTTTCACTCAGTAGGTCGCTTCCTTCGTCGCAACTACCCTCGCGCGACAGGCAAGCAGTCAATTGGAACGAGAGTTCCGTTGCACGGATATCACTTCAATGGTTCTCGACCGGGGCGCGCAATGGACCACGATTTGCGAGCCGAGCTTTTTCTCGTCCGGCGGGAAATCGGTCGGGTTTCGCGTGGCCCAATTGGAGCCGTTCAGGGAGCGAATTGGTTAGAACGACTGCGACGCAGGGAGTCGCAGTTGCTTGTTCAGCTGGAGGCGCATTGATGCCGAGCAAACTACATCAAGTGATAGATGACCCGGATGCGCTTATTGAATTGGATTTCGAAGAGCTAGCGCCATTCGTACTAGATGATCTAAATCAAATGAGCCCGGGAAACGACCAGACCAACTTCCATATTCGAAACTACTGCAACGCAGTTTCTTCGGCATACCGGGGATCACCAAGAACGGCGCACCCGAGCGAAAAACTTATAGCACAACATCTCAGCGTAGCTTGGAAGGTCCTAGACCGCATGAGTCTAATCGCCCAAGATATTTCAAAGGACTTTGGCTGGTACTTGGTCACGCACATCGGCAAGCAGATCGGGTCTGCTGAAGAATTCCGTTCGATGGTGCTTAGATTGAATTTCCCTTCGGACCATTTGCATCCCACGTTAGTCGCGGAGGCCCGGCACTCATTCGTAAGGGGCGGTTTCTACAATGCCGTTTTTGATTGCGCTCGTATTGTCGAAGACGAAGTACGCCGGGCGTGCGGCTTTGATCAGGGATTGATCGGTCAAGCATTGATGGCTAAGGCATTTGATCCCAAGGATGGTCCATTGTCCGATGCGTCCGAACAAAAGGCAGAGCGAGAAGGTCTTCGCAATCTCGCGACCGGCTTCATGTTGCGATTCAGAAATGCGACCGGACACGCTCGCCCTGAGCTATCGCCTGACGAAGCAATTGATGCAATTCACTCGGCGAGCTATCTACTGCGGATAGTCCATTCGAGGGTCGATGAACTGGACAGTGAGTGAGGCTTACACTATTCGGCTCAGATGTAGCGTTGATCGTTGCCGCCTTCCCTCGGCGTTGAAATAGTCGAAACGACCACCACCTCTACTCCATAACGAAAAGACGCATGGAGGCAACGGTGTATCAGGTCAACATCTTCATTAGCCATTCCTGGCAGTACTCACAGCACTACGATTCGCTCATGGAGTGGCTTTGCCGTCGTCCGTGGGAAGTGAACCGACAGCCAGTTAGATTCGTTGATTACTCAGTCCCGAGAGAGAATCCCATCCATTTCGCGACGAACGAAGAGCAATTACGCCGGGCAATATACGCTCAGATTGCGGCGGCTCACGTTGTGATAATTCCAACGGGCCTATACGCCAACTACAGCAAGTGGATTCAGAAGGAAATCAACGGCGCGCAAGCCTATGGAAAGCCTATTGTGGCTGTGAACTACCGTGGAGCACAGCGTACATCGCAAGTTGTTAGCGAGGCCGCCCGCGAGACTGTTGGTTGGACCAGTGAGTCTGTAGCGAAAGCAGTTTGGCGAGCATACAACGGATGACCGAACGCCAAGAGACGCTCGAGCTGTACAAGACGTTCGTCGAGACGATCACTGCGAACGAACACCGGCGGCAGTCTCTCAGCGCTGTATACACTTCTTTGATCGCTTCGGCGTTGGCTCTTGTGGCTTCGGATGCTGAATTCGATCTCGCGTGGATATCTCTCGGAGTGTTTGTCGTAGCGCTCGTCTGGTTCCTATCGGTTCGTTACTTCCGGCGTCTTGCTGCGGCGAAGTTCGAAGTCGTAAAGAAGATGGAACGGGAGTTCTGTATCCAGCCATTCGCACTCGAATGGTTGTACTTCAAGCACAAAGCTCCGAAGGAAAAAGGCGACGGTCCCGAGAAGAGAAAGTGGGCACGCGTGACATTGACTCACTACGATCAGGCTGTGCCACTTTTGGCAATGCTATTCAGCGGCGGGTACCTGCTTTGGTTGGCATACCAAGGGGTGTCGCTTATGCTGAAAACAGTTGGGTGTGATACGTAGCACCAAGCGCAAAGTGTGTCGTCCAAGTCTGTCGAGAACGAAAAAAGCCGGTAGGGGTTTCCCTTACCGGCTTCTTTCTTTTTCACAGCGAAAGTCGAAAACTGACTCGACTTCCACTGGACTTTTATGGCGTCCCCTAGGGGATTCGAACCCCTGTTACCGCCGTGAAAGGGCGGTGTCCTAGGCCTCTAGACGAAGGGGACCCGGAACTGTGTCTCGGCTTGCCGGAGAATCTGGTGGAGCTAGGCGGGATCGAACCGCCGACCTCTTGCATGCCATGCAAGCGCTCTCCCAGCTGAGCTATAGCCCCGACAGAGCGCGGTAATGTAGTCGAGGGCACTGGGGCTGTCAAGCCGCTGAAACGCATCGCGTCGAACCGCACGCGAGGCGCCAATTGTGTAGCATGAGCGGCCTTCGAAACGGACGGGAGAAGCCGAAATGGATCAGCTTTTCGATATTTCTGGGAAGGTGGCGCTTGTGACCGGCGGGTCGCGCGGCATCGGTGAAATGATCGCCGAGGGCTACGTCCGAAACGGTGTGCGCACCTACATCACGGCGCGAAAAGCTGAGGCCTGCGACCAGACGGCCGACAGGCTCTCCGAGTACGGGGAGTGCATCTCATTCCCCGCTGACCTGTCGACGGCTGAGGGCATCGGCTCGCTTGCCGCAGCGCTGCGTGAGCGCGAAACCCGGCTCGATATTCTCGTCAACAATGCGGGCGCCACCTGGGGCGCGACCTTTGACGAGTTCCCGGAAGCGGGCTGGGACAAGATCATGGACATTAACGTGAAGTCGCCATTCTTCCTGACCCAGACGCTCATCGACCTGCTCGTCGCCGCGGGCTCGCACGAAGATCCCGCGCGCGTCATCAACATCGGATCGATTGATGGTTTGCACGTCTCGCGTATGGAGACCTATTCCTACGCGGCGTCGAAGGCGGCGATCCTGCACCTGACGCGCATGATGGCCAAGAACCTCGTGAAGCGAGATATCACGGTCAATGCCGTGGCGCCCGGTCCCTTCGAAAGCAAGATGATGGCGCACACGCTGGCCACCATGGGCGAGCAGATTGTCGCTGAGGTGCCGCGCGGAAGGATCGGAAAGCCTGAGGATATGGCGGGCGCTGCCATTTACCTGGCGTCGCAGGCAGGCGCGTATCTCAACGGGGCGGTGATCCCCGTCGACGGTGGCCTTGCGACCACCGTCTGACGGGCGCGGCCGGGCTTACTCGCCGGCCGATTTCGACTGCAGCTGGCAGTAATTCTCAATGCCCATCTTCGCGATGAGGCTTTTCTGCGTCTCGATCCAGTCCACGTGCTCTTCCTCAGACTCGAGGATCGCCCGCAGCATTTCGCGCGTGACGTAATCGCTGACGCTGTCGGCATGGGCAATGGCGTCACGCAGGTCCGGAATCGCGATCAACTCGATCTTAAGGTCACAATCGAGGATTTCCTCGACGTGCTCGCCGATGTGCAGCCGGCCAAGATCCTGCAGATTAGGCAGGCCTTCGAGGAACAGAATGCGCTCGATGAGCTTGTCTGCATGGTTCATCTCGTCGATCGACTCGTGGTATTCGTAGTCGCCGAGTTTGTGCAGACCCCAGTCCTTGAGCATCCGGGAATGCAGGAAGTACTGATTGATCGCGGTCAACTCGTTCTTGAGAATCTTGTTCAGGTGCGCGATGAGCGTCTTGTCGCCTTTCATTGGGGGAGGCCTCTACGGTCGTCCAGGGCAGGTTCGGACGCCGGCACGCGGCGTCGAGACCGCGATAATAGGCACTTGCACGGACATTGCAAGTCCGTGTTTTTAAACGAAAATGATTCTCGTTAGCGCCGCGTTTCGCGTTTGCGGGCGGGCGCTTATACGCAGCTTAGACGGGCTGCGTAGCGGGGCGGTAGATCTTTGGGCTGGGCAGGGCGCGGCTGGCCTTGCGCTCAGCAACGATTTCTTCAGCCGTCGTTGCGCAACTGCCACAACAACTCGCAACACCCAGCGTGTCGCGCAGACCTTCCACGCTGTCTATTCCAGCGTCGACGGCGCGCTCAATCTGGCGTTCAGTGATGGCTTGGCAAATGCAGACGTACATGGTGTGTCTATCTCAATGTAAATGAGAATGATTGTCAATCACGTTCTCATTTAAATGTGGTGCCCGTCACACCCGCATTCTCGCGGGGAACGTGGCGGCGCGGTCGCGACACGGGAACCTGCCAAGGAGTCGCTGCGGTGCTGCTGGTTCAGGCCTCACCCAAAGGAAGAACCAACAACGAAACGTGCGCGAACCGTGCCGCGACTGCGCTTCCACGGGATGCATACTAGGCGAAATGAGAATCATTCTCAATAGCATTTAGCAAAAAAACTCGAGATTCCCGAAAGGGTGATTCGGTCACATCTGAGGCTGTGATTCCGGTTCTGACGCAGCCCCACGGACGTGGCACACTCGCGAGGCGTGGCAGGGGGCCGCCGCGACATCGCTGAACAGGACATTCATGGCAGACGACAAACCGATCCTGCTGATCGTTGAGGACGACCCGGGGCTGCAAAGCCAGCTCAAGTGGGTGTTCGAGGACTACCAGATCGTTCAGGCCACAACGCGCACGGAGGCGCTGGATGCGATCCGCCGCCACGAACCCGCCGTTGTGCTCCAGGACCTGGGCTTGCCGCCGGACGCGGAGGGCGTCACGGAAGGTCTGGCCTGTGTCGAGGAGACGCTGGCTCTTGCGCCGCACACCAAAGTTATTGTCGTAACCGGTCACGGCGACAAGGACAATGCGCTGCGCGCCGTCGCTGCAGGCGCCTACGACTTCTATCAGAAGCCTGTCGATACCGATGTCCTGAACCTGCTCGTCGACAGAGCGGCAACGCTGGCCGCGCTTGAGGCCGAGAACCGACGCCTGGCGGCGTTGAGCGGTCACTCGCCGCTCGATGGCATCGTGGCCGTGAGCCCGGCAATGCTCAAAGTCTGCCGCATGATCGAAAAGGTCGCGCCGACTGACGTGACGACGCTGCTGCTCGGCGAGTCGGGCACGGGCAAAGAGCTGTTGTCGCGCGCGCTGCACGACCTCAGTCCGCGCAAGGACAATGCCTTCGTGGCCATCAACTGTGCGGCGATCCCCGAAAACCTGCTCGAGTCGGAGTTGTTCGGCTTCGAGAAGGGTGCGTTCACGGGCGCCAACAAGACCACGCCGGGCAAGGTCGAGGTTGCGAACGGCGGCACGCTGTTCCTCGATGAAATCGGTGATATGCCGTTGCCACTGCAGGCCAAGCTGCTCCGGTTTCTGCAGGAGCGGGTGGTTGAACGGATCGGCGGCCGGGTTGAGATCCCGGTAGACGTTCGCGTCGTCTGCGCGACGAATCAGAACCTGCAGAACCTGATTGCGGAGGGTGGGTTCCGCGAGGACCTTTATTACCGCATCTGCGAAATCGAGATCGACATCCCGCCGCTGCGTGACCGGGAGAACGGCGTGCTCATGCTGGCGCGCTCACTGCTCGACAAGTACGCGAAAAAGCAGGGTAAGCCGTTGCGCGGCTTCAGCGACGACGCGCAGCGCGCCATGCTTGCGCACCGCTGGCCCGGCAACGTGCGCGAACTTGAGAACAAGATCAAAGGTGCTGTGATCATGGCGGAGGGCAGACAAGTGACGTCTGAGGACCTGGGCCTGGCCGATAGCGAATCGGTGCCGTCACTGAACCTGCGCGAAGTACGTGATGGCGCGGAGCGTAACGCGGTGCGCCAGGCCATGGTGCAAACGGCGGGGAACATCTCGCGTGCAGCCGCGGCGCTGGGCGTGAGTCGGCCGACGCTCTACGATCTGCTCGAGCGTCACGGCATCGAATCTGCGGAGTTTTCCAGGGCCGCAAACGCGGACTGAATCGACCTTACTGCGCTTCCTTGAACGTGTCTGGGTTCAGGTCGTGCCTCGCCAACAGCTTGTAGAAGTCAGTGCGGTTGCGTTTGGCCAGCCGTGCGGCCTGGCTCACGTTGCCGCCCGTGATCTGCAGGATCTGTGAGAGGTAGTTGCGCGTGAACTCGTCGCGCGCCTCCGAGAACGACGGCAACTTGTCGCCGTGTGCGCCCAGGGCGCTGCGGACGAGCTCCGCCGAGATCACCGGTGAATTCGAGAGCGCGACGTTCTGGCGAACGACGTTGTAGAGCTGGCGGATGTTGCCGGGCCATTCGGCCATGACCAGCAGCTCGAGCGCTTCGGGCGCGTATACCTTGCGCTCGGCGTCACCCTGGTCTGTCAGCTGGCGCAGGAAGTGCGAGACCAGCAGCGGAATGTCCTCGCGACGCTCATCGAGCGGCGGCATTTCGATGTTGACGACGTTCAGGCGGTAATACAGATCTTCCCGAAACTGACCCGAGGCCATCATCTCGCGAAGGTCGCGGTGCGTAGCCGATAGCGTGCGCACGTCGACGGTGACCGACTCCGTGCTGCCGACCGGACGCACCTGGTTCTCCTGAAGCACGCGCAGCAGCTTGACCTGCAGACGCATGGGCATGTCGCCGATTTCATCAAGCAGCAGTGTGCCCCCATCGGCTGCCTGAAACAGACCCTTGTGCGCCGTGGTGGCGCCCGTGAAGGCCCCCTTGGCGTGGCCGAACAATTCGGACTCAAGCAGGTTCTCGGCCATGGCCGAGCAATTGATGGCAACGAACGGTTGGTCAGCGCGTTTGCTCGCGCGGTGCACGGCGCGCGCCAGCAGCTCCTTGCCCGTGCCCGACTCACCCGTAATCAGTACTCGCGCGTCGGTGTCGGCCACCATGCGCGCCTGGTTCAGGCGGTCTCGCATCGTGGCGTTGCGCGTGATGATCTCGCTGGCCCAGTCTTCGGTGCTGGCCGACGTGCCCGAGTTCTTGAGCGCCTTCTCGACGTTGGCCAGCAGTTCTTCCTTTTCGATGGGCTTGGTCAGGAATCCGAACGCACCGCTCTTCGTCGCTTCGACGGCGTCAGGGATCGTACCGTGCGCCGTCATGATGAGCACGTTGAGCCCCGGTGTGCGGCTTTGCAGTTCCTGCAACAGGCCGATGCCGTCCATCTTGTCCATGCGCAAGTCAGAGATCACGAGGTCGGGCTGGAAGCGGCCCAGCACGGCCAGCGCAGCCACAGCACTCTCAACGGCCTCGACGGTGTAATTTTCGGCGCGCAGACGAATGCTCAGCAGGCGCAGCAGGCCCGGGTCGTCGTCGACGAGCAGAATGCGGCCGCGCATCTTGCGGCCTCTGACGGTGCGTTCACTCATCGTTACGCGTCGCCTCTGTGGTCGGTACGACGGAGTCGCCGTCACGCTCGCGGATCGTCCGTTCAATTTCTGTAATGGCTGCGAGCTTCTGTTCGGTCTCTGCAAGCGCGCTGCGTAGCCGCGTATTGTCGGCCTGCAGCAGCTCGAGCTGGGCCCGGGCCGCGGCGAGTTCCCGTGCATTGCTGCGACTTTCGGTATTACTCGCCTGGCGTGCAGAGCTTTCGGCCGAGACGCGCGAGCGCAGTAGCGCGAGGTGCACGCTGGCCAGCAGTTGCTCGTCGGTGAGCAGCAGCTCGGGGCGTTGCAGCAGATCAGTTAGCATGCCGGCGGCGCGCGCCAGGTGTGTTTTGGCGTGGCCGGGTGTGGCCATGGCAAGGCTCAGCCGAAGCGTGTTGGTCGTCGTCGGGGCGCGTTCGAAATCGAGTTCGAGTTCGCGCCAGGTCCGATCGGCCGCGGTCGGGTCGGGGCCCAGCAGGCGGTCCACGTCGGCGAGATAGATCTGCACCGTGGACGGTTGCTGACTGACATCGGCGTCAATGGACTCGCCGCTGCCGTCGAACAGGCCGCCAATCGAGCTGCACCCGGACAGCAGCAACGCCGCCGCCACGCACGCTGTGAGCCGGCTAGCCATTGGCTGCCTGCCGCGTCGCGAGCTCGGGCACTTCGGGCTGCGGGATAAGGATTCTGAAGTGCGCACCCGTGAAGACAACGGTGTCGCCGCGCCCCGTGCGAATCGCTTGTTGGTCGTCGGTAATGTCCACCACGCCATCATGGGCCTGAACCGATTCGAGCACAACCGACAAGCCAATGCCGGTACCGGCCACGAGGCCGCCCTGTTCCTGCTCGCCCTGATAGAACGCATCAAAGACCTTCTTTCGTTCGCGCATGGGGATTCCGGGGCCCTGGTCAGCGACCTCGATCTGGAACTGACCGTTGCCATCTTTGACCCGCACGAGCAGGCACGCGCCGCGCGGCGAGAACTTCAGTGCATTGGAAATGAGGTTGTCGAGCACCGTGCGAATCATCTCCCGGTCTGCTTGCACCGTGAGCGTGTCGATGTCGGCGAGAAGACGGACGTTTTGGCCGCGCAGCGTCAGCGCGTGACTCTTGAGCACGGAGTCGACGACGTCGCCAATCGCGAACTCGCTCAGATTGAGTACTTCGTTACGGCTTTGCCAGGCGGAAAAGTTGAGCAGGTTTTCGATCAGTCGCTGCAGGCGCAGGCCGTTGTTACGCAGGATGTCGGTGACCTCGACCTGTGGCGCGTCGAGCTCGCCGACGGATCCGTCGAGCAGCAGCTCGGTGCCTTCGCGAATGTTCGCGAGCGGTGTCTTGAGTTCGTGTGACATGTGGCGCAGAAAGCGGTTCTTTTCCTTGGCGAGCTCAAGCAGGCGCCGGCGTAGCCATTCGAGTTGTCGGCCCAGGGACTCGAGGTCGGCCGGGCCATCGACTTCGATGTGGCGTGAGAACTGGCCTTCGCCGAGTTGTCGAATCGCACGGTCGAGCGCGCGGATGGGGCGGCTGACACGCCAGGTGACAAAGCCCATCGTGAGCACGCTGATGAGCGTCAGGCTGCCCGCCTGCCAGGCGAGCGCCGTACGTGTGGCCGCCGTGTCTTCCTGCAGCGCGGTGAGCTGTGTGTCGATGTCCGAGGTCAGCAGTCGAGACAGCTGCTGTGCCGCTGCGATCGCCTGCGCGAAGCCACCCGTCGCTGTCGCCGCACTGCCCGGGTCAGCCGGCTGACGCGTCAGGCCGATCATGAGCGTGGTCAGACGCGACTCGATGACGTTAAGCAGCGCGAGCGCGTCTGCATTCGTCGTGCGTTCCTGCAATGCGGTGATCGCCGCACCGGCCTCGGCGGCATCCTCGCGCAGGAACCCGATGAGCTCAGCGTCCTCGGACACGAGATACTGGCGTGCCACGCGTTCCATGATGCTGAGTTGTTCCTGCAACTCGCGGCTGTTCTGCGTCGCCTCGATACCCCGCACGATCAGCGACTCGCTGCGCGTGGTGAAACGATCAAGTTGCAGCAGTGCCCACACAAGTGCCACTGACAGCGGCAGCATGATGCAGGCGTAGCCGATCAATACGAGTGCGTTGATCGAGCGTGGTCTTGGCAGACGAAAACCCATAGTGCGCCGTTTTCTCAGTCCCGCCAGTAGGCGCCGGGGTCGCGCGCCGCAATGCGGCGTTCCCAGTTGAGGCTCGATGTCACGATGGCGTCAAGGCTGTCGAGCTGTGGCGACCAACCGAGCACGTCGCGGATACGATCGGCGCGGGCCACGAGCGACGGCGGATCGCCCGCCCGGCGCGGTGCGTCCTGAACGCTCAGGGGTGCGCCGTGTGCGGCTTCGACGGCGGCGATGAGTTCGCGCACGCTGTAGCCGTGACCGTAGCCACAATTGAGCGTGACGGAGTCGCCGCCGGCGCGCAGGTAGTCGAGCGCGTCGAGATGGGCCGAGGCCAGGTCCTCGACGTGAATGTAGTCACGCACGCCCGTGCCGTCGGGCGTATCGAAGTCGGTCCCAAAAACAAACAGCTGGTCGCGACGGCCCGTAGCCACTTCGCAAGCGACCTTCGTGAGCAACGTGGCGCGCGGCGTGGACTGGCCGATGCGACCGCCCGGGTCTGAGCCTGCGACGTTGAAGTAACGCAGCGCCACGTGACTGGGCCCGCCGGCGAAGGCCAGGTCGCGGAGCATCCACTCCGTCATGAGTTTGGAGCTGCCGTAGGGATTAATGGGTCGCGTCGCCGATTCCTCTCCGGCCACGCCACCCTCGGGGATGCCGTATACGGCGGCTGTCGACGAGAACACCACGTGACGCACGCCGTGCGCCTGCGCCGCGTCCATGAGCGCCAACGTGTTGGCCGTGTTGTTACGGTAGTACTGGAGCGGGTTTTCAACGGACTCGGGCACGATCGTCGCGGCCGCGAAGTGCATGATCGTATCGATGTCGCTGCGCTCTAAGATGGCGTTGAGTGTCGTTGTGTCACCCGTGTCGCCGACAACCAGTTCGCCGTGCGTGACCGCGGCCTCAAAGCCTGTCGATAGGTTGTCGAGGGTAATGGTTGGCTCACCGCGCGCGCCGAGCTGGCGCACAACGTGGCTGCCGATGTAACCGGCGCCGCCTGTGACGAGAATGCGCGCTTTTTCCGACATGTACCGCTTCCTGCACGCGGCGGAAGCCGCGAAACGCCTGAATTCAGGCGCAAGATAATACCAGCGTCAAGTCGAACAACCGTCTACCCAGTCGCAATTTTGCGACTGTTTTGTGGTCTATGTCACTGGTTCATGTATTCCCTGCGGGCTACCCTGTGCGCCATTCAGTCGGGTACCGCATGTAGCACCCCGTCGGTAAGGAGACGTATCGAATGTCCTTGGCAACCCCCGAACTCGCATTTCGGCAGCGTGTGCAACGCGCCGTTCTCGTCCTGGCCGCAGCCACGCTTGCGGCCTGCGGCGGGGGTGGTGGTGGTAGTGCACCGCCGCCACCGCCCGTCAACACGGCGCCCTCGGTTAACGCCGGCGGTGATCAGAACGTTGAGCAAAACAGCTCCGTCACGCTCACGGGTTCGGCCACCGATGACGGCGGTGCCGCCGGCTTGTCATTCTCATGGAGCCAGACAGGCGGGCCCTCGGTCACGCTCGTGGGTGGCGACACAGCGACCGCCAGCTTTACCGCACCGGCCACGACCGACTTCGTCGTCCTCCAATTCCAGCTCACTGTCAGTGACGGTTCCTTGAATTCGAGCGACACGGTGGGCGTGACTGTCTTTGATGACACGAGTACGCCCACAGTACTCGGCTCCGTAACGTATGAGTTCGTGCCGGGCTCGGCCGCGGGCCTGAATTACAACGCCACCGAAACGCGCCCCGTACGCGCGGCGACCGTTCAGGTCATCGATCAGGCCAGCAGCACCGTGCTCGCCGAGGATGTGCTCGACACGCAAGGCCAGTTCTCGCTGGACGTGCCCGCCAACACGGATGTGTTCGTGCGCGTACGCGCCGAGCTCAAACTGACGGGACAGCCCGGCTGGGACGTCGAGGTGCGTGATAACACCTCATCGACGAGCCTGCCACTCGAAGAGCGCCCGCTCTACGTGCTCGACGGCCAACCCTTCAACACGGGTACGGGGCCACAGAACATTACGCTCGCAGCGCGCACGGGCTGGGGTGGTTCGAGTTACACCGGCATTCGCTCGGCAGCGCCGTTTGCCATTCTCGATGCCATATATAAAGCCATCGAACTTGTGGTGGCAGTCGATCCCGATGCGGAGGTCGCGCCACTCGACGCGTACTGGTGTGTCATCTACTCCTCGGCCGGTACGACGGGGTGCTGTATAGCGACCGGTGAAATCGGTACCTCGTTCTACCGCGGAGACCTCGACTCGCTGTTCCTGCTCGGCCAGGCCAACGATGACACCGAAGAATTCGACAGCCATGTCGTCACGCACGAATGGGGTCATTATTTCGAAGACAACTTTGCGCGTTCCGACAGCATCGGTGGCTCGCACTCGCTGAACCAGCGGCTCGACCCGCGTCTCGCCTTCGGCGAAGGCTGGGGTAACGCCGTGGCCGGCATGATCCTCGGTGACCCGCTGTACTACGACACCTCAGGCAGTCAGCAGGATGCAGGCTTCAATTTCAGTGTCGACGACAACGCGGCCAGCGCATCGAACCGCGGCTTCTACAGCGAGCGCAGCGTACAGGCGATTCTCTACGACCTGTTTGACGCCGCCGACGACACGGGCGACACCGTGAACATCGGCTTCAACTCGATTTACGAGGTGCTCGTCAACGAGCAGGCCAACGGCGTCCCCTTTACAACGATTTACCCGTTCCTCGAGGCCATCCGCGCCCGTGAGCCGGCTGCAGTGCCTGCGATCAACACGCTGGTGGCGCAGCAGCGCATCAAGTTCGACGCGGACGCCTACGGTACGGGTGAAACGGACGACGCCAGTGGCGGCGTGAATGTGCTGCCGATCTACACGGAAGTCACTGTGGGCGGCCCGGCCGTGAACATCTGCTCGAGCAACCGTTACGATCCCAACGAAGACGGCAACAAGCTCGGCATCCGTCGCTTTGCACGCTTTAACGTGCCGGCAGCGGGCAGCTACACGATCCAGGCCACGACGACCAATCCGCCGGCAGCAGGTCAGAGCGACCCCGACATCGCCGTGTTCCAGGTTGGATTTATCACCGCTGGGTTCAGCCCCGTGGCGGACAGCGAAACGCTGGTGACCAACCTTGCGGCGGGTGAGCATGTCCTCGAGATTTACGAGTACTCATACCTGCGCGGCGACGTCCCGGCGATCAGCCAGCCTGACGACAACACCTGCTTCGATCTCACGATCAGCCCCTGACACGAGGCACCACGAACATGAATCGCATTGCTATTACCCTGACCCTGAGTGCGTCGCTCGTGGCCTGCGGCGGTGAGCCGCCCGCGACGACGACAGAAGCACCGACGGTCGCCGAGATTTCGAGCAAGCGCCTGCCCGGCGACTCGCCCGGAAAACCGACGGTGCCTGTCTTCATGGCTTACGAGTTTCTGCAGACGCCTGCCGTTGGTGAACCGCTGACGGTGCGGGTCGAGCTGACGGGAGCGACGACCGTCGCCGCGAGCGGCATGCGTATCGCCACGCGCGGTGCATTGACGCTCGGCAAGAACACGACAGAGCAAATGCCGCTTAAGGCCGACGCGTCGAGCAGCACCGGTGTCATGACCCAGGACATCGTCGTGACGCCGTCAGACACGGGTCGCAGTTACGTTGGTATCCAGGTGAACGGTCTCTGGGAAGGCCAGCCGTTTACCAAGGCCATGTCGATCCCCGTGCAGGTTGGTGAGGGCGGTCCGAGCCTCGAAACCAATGGCGTCATTATCGATGACGGGGTGGAGGTCTTGTCCTCGATGCCCGCGGATCAGCAGCTCGAGACGGGCGATAGCACCCGCTAGCCCCTAATCCAAACTCAGCTTCGGCCGCAAGAAGCGCGCCCAGGGCATTGACCGGGCGCGCTTTTTTTAGGGGCAGGCCTGGTCTCGGGAAATTTTTCCCACTCTCTGCCCAAAACTGGAACTGCATCACAGCAGCGGTGCCGGGTTCGCAGTACTTTCTGGCGACACACTGCGCGCATCGGGATTCGCGCGCAGAGCGGCTGGCCACAGCATGCACGGTCCGGATGCCGTGTGGGCCCGCCACGTCACCGAGCAGGCGCCAGGGAGGTTTGCGTCTGGACGGTCGCAGGGCAGGGCATGATGCACCCGATTCTGAAAGCGCAGTTATCCGAGGCGACGCGGGGCGAAGGCACCACGTCGAGCCTTGATATTGGCCGGCTCATCGAGCTGGTCGGTGCGTTCTATGAGTCGCTCGACGGCGGCGACCTGCCCCTCGATGACGTGCTGGCGGCCTCGACGCTCGTGCTCGACCGCAGTGCCGCCGTTAGCGTCACACCCCAGCCCGCGCCACCGGCGCTGTCCCCGACCGATACCACGATGGCCGTCTCCATGGCCTCGAACTCCGGTATCCGCGCGCGCTTCTCTGGCATCCACCTCGACGACCTGCGTACCGTGCTCGACAGCATCGCGGACATGGTGCTGACCGTCGACACCGAGGGGCTGATCCAGTTTTCCAACCGCGTGGCGGTGAAGTTCTTTGCACCCGATCAGCGCTCGCTGGCCGGGCGCGCGCTCAGCGAATTCCTCCCGATGTCGCAGGGCGCCGAGGTCGGTGCGTTCCTGGATCCATTTGTGGCAGAGCTGGATCGCACCAACCCCGATCTCATTGGCGGCGAGATTTCGGGCTGTCACATCGACGGTCGCGCCTACCGTATCGAACTGACGGCCAGCCGCATGTCTGCGCTGGGCGCCGGCGAATACGTCATCTGCATGCGTGACGTGTCTGCACGTGCTGCGGCGGCCGCCGCGCTGCGCGAAAACGAAGAACGCTACCGCGCACTCGTCGAGCACGCGCCCGAGGCCATCCTTGTGTTCGATGCGGGCTCTAACCAGTTCATCGACGCCAACGATCATGCATCGACGCTGTTCAACCTGCCGCGGAAACGTTTGCTCGCGAGCGGGTTCTTTGGTTTGCGCGACGTCTCCAATGGCGTCGAAACCAGCGCCGAACAAAAACGTATTGAGACCTTCCTGCAGCGTGCGCTGCAGGGCGGCCAACCCACGTTCGAGTGGATCTACCACAGCCGTGGCGGTGTCGAGTTGCCTTGCGAGGTGCGCTTGAGTCGCATGCCGGCCGAAGACCGAGATCTCGTACGCGTCAGCGTCAACTCGATTGCGGGACGCAAGCGCCGCGAGCTCGTCGACTACTCAGAGAAGAAGCTGCTGGAGATGATCGCCTCGGGCGTGTCCTTCAAGAAAGTCATGCGAGCGCTGTGCCGCACGGCGGAACGTGTGGTTGGCAACTGTCGGGCCAGCATCATGCTCGTCGACGTCAACCGTTCCGACCTCTTGCTGCACAGTGCGCCGGCGTTTGGCGATGCTGATCTCAAGGCCATTCGCCGACTGCCGCTCGACGAGCCACGACTAAGCTGTGGCGTCGCGATTGCCACGGGCAAGCCCGCGATCACGCCCGATGTCTTCGCGCACCGCGCGTGGTCCGAGCACCACTTTCTGGCGCGTCGCCTGGGCTTTGTGAGCGCCTGGTCCTTTCCCGTGACGGGCGTGGACACGGGTGCTGCGGCGACTATCGACGTGTACTTCGAAGAAAAGCGCGAGCCGACCACCGACGAGCTTGATTGGCTCGGCAGCCTGTCCCGCCTCGCGGGCATTGCGATCGGCCGCGAGCGCAACCGTGCGGCGCTGTCGCAGAGCGAGGGGCGGTTCCGCGGCCTGTTCGAGAATGTCGTGGAAGGCGTCTACATTGCCAGTACGGACGGGCGCATCATCTCGGCCAACCCCGCGCTTGTGGCTATGCTCGGCTATGCAGATGAGGACGACCTCATCGAGAATGCGCGGCGTAAGACCGCTTACGCCAATAAGCAGGATGCGCAGTTTTTCGAACGCGGTATCGAGGACGAGGGTGAGGTGCGGGGCTTCGAGGCGATCATGCTGCGCCGCGATGGCACCCCCATCGAGGTCATCGAAAACGCGCGTGCGGTTGACTACGCCAACGGCGAGCGCTGCATCGAGGGCACGATTTCCGATATCACCGAGCGCAAGCAGGCCGAGCGTCGCATCTTTGCTGAAAAGGAGCGCGCGGAGGTCACGCTGAAGTCGATCGGTGACGGCGTCATCACGACCGATGCCGAGGGCCGCATCGAGTATCTGAATCCCGTCGCCGAAGACCTGACGGGCTGGACACTGCGTGCCGTACACGGCGAACCCGTCGAGGACCTGCTGACCCTGATCAACGAGCACTCGCGCGAGATGGTCGATAACCCCATCACCCGTTGCCTGAACGAAGGCCGGGTCATCACGATGTCGGGCCCGACTTTGCTCATCGATCGGTCGGGCCAGGAAATCGCGATTCAGAATTCCACGGCGCCGATTCGGGACCGCAAGGGCCACACGGTGGGTTCGGTCATGGTGTTCCACGACGTGAGCGCCGAAGGCCGACTCTCGCGCAAGCTGTCTTACCAGGCGACGCACGACGCCCTGACGGGCTTCATCAACCGTCAGGAGTTCGAGAACGTGCTGGAGCGCGCCATCGCGCGCCGGCGTACGAATCCGACACATCAGTACGCGCTGCTCTACATTGATATCGATCAGTTCAAGATCGTTAACGACACCTTTGGACACACGGCAGGCGACGAACTCATTCGCCAGATCTCGGCCTGCCTGCAAACCTCCATACACATCAATGACACCGTGGCGCGACTCGGTGGCGATGAGTTTGGTTTGCTGCTTTCAAATTGCGACGCCGACCGCGCGACCGATATCGCGGAGGTCATTCGCGCCACGGTGGAAGGCTACCGTTTCGAGTGGCAGCACCACGTGCAGGCGGTCACCGCGAGTATCGGGATCGTCATGCTCGACCGTGACAATGCCACGGTGGGTGCGCTGCTCAGCGCGGCCGACGTTGCCTGCTTTGCCGCCAAGGACATGGGGCGCAACCGCTTCCACCTTTACCGCGAGGGCGATGCGGGTGTGCGCCACCAGGAGATGCACTGGCTGAATCGCATCAACCGGGCCCTCGAGGAGTCACGCTTCGAGCTCTACTTCCAGCCCATCGCACACACAGTGGCACCCGAGGATGGCCCTGATTGCACGCATTACGAGCTGCTGCTGCGGATGATCGACGAGGACGGCAACGTCATCCCGCCAGGCACCTTCATTGCGGCAGCGGAGCGCTATGACCGCATGCAGGCGCTGGATCGATGGGTGGTGGCTGAGGCGCTCGCGCACGCCGATCAGGGCGACCCCGAACAGCAGGCGGCCTACACCTTGTCGATCAACCTGTCTGGCAATTCGTTGTCCGACGATCGTTTCCTCGAGTACATCAAGGACCTGTTGGCCGAGACGCCGCTCTGCAAAGGCGGGGTCTGCTTCGAGATCACCGAGACAGCGGCTATCGCCAATCTCAATCGCGTTCGCCATTTCATGTCCGAGCTCAAGAAGCTCGGCTGCCTGTTCTCACTCGATGATTTCGGCAGCGGTCTGTCATCGTTCGCCTACCTCAAGAATCTTCCCGTCGATTTCCTCAAGGTCGACGGCGCCTTCATCAAGAATGTCGCTCGTGATGATGTCGACCAGAGCATGGTGGCGGCCATTCAGCAGGTGGCCCAGGCCATGGGCATTCGCGCCGTGGCGGAGCACGTCGAGGACGAGGCCACTCGGGTTCGGCTGGCCGAGATCGGTGTGCCGCTCGTGCAGGGCTTCCACATCGCGAGACCTGCGCCCGTGCGCCGGTTCTCGCCCTGGTCCGCCGAGGCATCGCGTCGCGCTTGAGCCCAAGTCCCAGTGCGATAGACTGGGGGCATGAACCTGTTTGACGCGCGCCGCGCCCAATAACGCGTATGGCGCCAGCATTGCTCGGACCCAACGAGCCGCCGCCTTACGAAATCCTTAACGCAGACGCGACGCGCCCGCTCCTGCTCGTATGCGAGCACGCGAGTCGGCGGGTGCCTGACCAGCTTCACGGCGCCTACCCCGAGATGCTGCTCGACACGCACTACGGCTGCGACATCGGCACCGAGCCGCTGGTCCGGCAGCTGGCCGAGTCGCTCGGAGCCCGCGCCGTCATCGCCCGTTACTCGCGCATCGTCATCGACTGCAATCGCCGGCTCGACGATCCCACGTTGCTGCTGGCCGACACCGATCTCGGTCCGGTGGCGGCAAATAGCGACCTCAGTGACGCGGAACTCAAGGCGCGCGTTGACGACATCTACGTACCCTTCCACGCCGCGGTTGCGCGTGAGTTGCGCGAGCTGTCGTCAGGCTTGTCGTCACCCGTCTACGTGGCCATCCACAGCTTCACGCCCGAGCTTACGGGGTCAGCGCGCCCCTGGGACATGGGCGTGATGTGGGATGCCGATCCACGTCTGGCGCAGCGCTTGCACGAGTCGCTGCACCAGGAGCCCGGACTACTGATTGGCGACAACGAACCGTATTCCGGCAAGTACGCAGCTGATTTTTCGGTCGACTTTCATGCCGAACGCGCCGGGCTGGCCAACGTGGCCATAGAGATTCGCCAGGACCACCTGCGCACAGCGGCCGGCGTATCGGCCTGGGCGGTTCGACTGGCCACGGCGCTCGACGAACTCGCGCGTGCGCCAGATCTGGCGCACCCGTTGGCCGCGCGGCCCGCGACCGACTTTGAAAAGGAAGCGGGGCTTATCGCCGCCGCGGATCAGGCACGTGTGGGGGCGCACGAAGGGGGATCACGCTATGGCGGTTAAGGCACCGACGTTCACGATGGGGATCGAGGAGGAGTACCTGCTCGTCGATGCAACGACCGGCGAGCTGGCATCGGAGCCGCCTGCTGCGATGCTCGAGGAGTGCCAGAAGGCCGGCGAAGGCCAGGTCAGCCCCGAGTTCATGCAGTCTCAGATCGAGATCGGCACGCGCGTGTGCAAGAACATCACCGAGGCGCGCGAGGACCTGGCCCGGTTGCGCAACCTCGTGATCGATACGGCTGCCGAGCACGGCCTCGCGCCCATTGCCGCCTCGACGCATCCCACCGCGCAATGGTGGGCGCAAAAGCCGACCGAGAAACTGCGCTACCAGGCGCTGGCCGCTGAAATGCAGACCCCCGGTCGTCGTCTCATCATCTGCGGCATGCACGTGCACGTCGGCGTTGAGGACGATGCCGTGCGCATCGACATGATGAATCAGATGAGCTACTTCCTGCCGCACCTGCTGGCGCTGTCGACCTCATCGCCGTTCTGGGACCGCCGCAACACGGGGCTCAAGTCCTACCGCCTGACCGTCTTCGACGCATTGCCCCGTACCGGCATTCCAGAACGCTTCGCGAGCTACGCCGAGTTCAGTCGCCACATTGAGATCCTGCGCCGCGCCGGACTCATCGAAGACGCCACCAAGATCTGGTGGGATCAGCGCCCGAGCATTCGCTACCCCACACTCGAAACCCGCGTCATGGACGTGGCCACGCTGCTCGATGACGCACTGGCGTTGGCCGCGCTCATCGTGTGCCTCATGCGTATGTTCTGGCGCCTGCGCACGCACAATCAGCGCTGGCGCATCTACACGCCTATGCTCATCAACGAAAACCGCTGGCGTGCGATTCGATACGGCTTCGATGCCGGCATGGTCGATCTCGCCAAGGGCGACGTCATTCCGTTCTCGGAACTGCTCGAGGAAATCATCGAGCTTGTCGCCGAAGACGCCGACGCGCTGGGCTGCACCAACGAGATCCTCTCGCTCAGAAACATCCTCGAGCGCGGCAGCAGTTCGCACCGCCAGGTGGCCTGCTACGAGCAGGCGATTGCCCAGGGCAAGAGCGAGGACGATGCGCTCACGGCCGTTGTGCGTCAGCTCATCAACGAGACCGCAGCGCACCGCCAGATCTAAGCCGGGTAGAGCGGCAGTCGAGGCCGTTTTCTGCGATAATTGCGGGCTACCTGACACCTGGCGGAGGTAGGTGCCCCATGGCCCTTCTACTTGAAAAACATGACATTCAGGCGATCGTTGCCGAAGTGGGCCTCGCCGAGCTCATGGACCGCGTCATCGACCATCTCGCCGAGGATTTTGGTCGCTGGGAAGGCTTCGACAAGTCACCGCGCACGGCCAACCACTACCCGCACGGCGTTATCGAGCTCATGCCGATTTCCAATGAGGATTGGTACAGCTTCAAGTACGTCACGGGCCACCCGCGCAACCCGCTAGACGGCAAGCTGACGGTCGCCGCATTTGGTGCGCTGGCGGAGGCGTCCAGCGGCTACCCGGTCATGGTTTCGGAAATGACGCTGCTGACGGCCATTCGAACGGCGGCGACGTCGGTGTTCGCAGCGCGGCTGCTCGCGCGTCCCGATTCGCGCACGATGGCGCTCATAGGCACCGGTTGCCAGGCCGAGTTCCAGTCCTACGCCTTCCATCACTCGTTTGGCATCGACACGGTGCGTTTCTATGATGTCGACCCCGACGCCTGCCGCAAGTTTGCGCGCAACATGGCGGGGCACCCGTTGCGCCTCGTGCGCTGCGATAGTATCGACGAGGCCTGCGAAGGTGCCGACATCGTGTCCACGGTTACGGCAGACAAAGCCAACCGCACGGTTGTCGGCCGCAAGCACCTCATACCCGGCCGCCATTTTAATGGTGTCGGCGGCGACTGCCCGGGCAAGACCGAGCTCGCGTCCGACATGCTGGCCGACCTCAAGATCGCTGTGGAGTACGAACCGCAGTCTCGTATCGAGGGCGAGATTCAGGCGTTGCCGGCCGACACGCCCGTGACCGAACTCTGGCAGGTGCTCAACGGCACCGCACCCGTGCGTACGAGTGATGAGGACATGACCTTATTTGACTCGGTTGGCTTCGCCATCGAGGACTTCTCGGTGTTACGCTGCATCTATGGGATCGCCAATGACGGTGATTTCGGGCGTCGGTCGACGCTCGTGTTTGCGCCTGATGATCCCAAAGACCTGTACTCGGAGCTCGCAGTTCCGGCACTGCCAAAGCGCGTCGCTGCCATGTGATTCGCGCCGGTTGCCGTCTCCGGGGACTCATCGATTCACCCACCGCGAAAGCGGCGAAGGAGGCAGGCAATGAAAGTCGAATTTTCCGTAAATGGCGAGCCACGGACAGTCGATGTCCCGGGCGACAAGCCCGTGCTCTGGGTGGTCCGCGAGGACCTCAAGCTCACTGCCAGCAAGTTTGGCTGCGGAATCGGTCAGTGCGGTGCCTGCACCGTGCTGCTCGACGGCAACATGACGCGTTCCTGTGGGCTGCCGGTGTCAGCCGTTGCCGGGCGCGAAATCACAACGCTTGAGGGCGCCGACGACGCGGTTGCGAAGGCTGTGCGCGACGCCTGGCGGGCGCTCGATGTGGTGCAGTGCGGCTACTGCCAGAGCGGCCAGATGATGAGTGCCATTGCGCTGCTGCGCAGTAACCCGTCACCCGACAATGCGGCCATCGATGCGGCCATGAGCGGCAACCTCTGTCGCTGCGCCACCTACCAGCGCATTCGCAAGGCCATTCACCAGGCCGCTGGCGAGCTCGGAGGTGCGGCATGAAACGCTACATCGATGCGGCCGCCGTCACCGCCTCTCCGGCGCTCTCGCGGCGTCGATTCCTGACGGTCACAACGCTCGGCGGCGCCGGCTTCGTTGTCGGGTGCGGTCAGCGCGAGCAGGCGCCTGCGGCAGCTGCGGTGCCGGCATCTGCGGCGGCAGAGCCCGCTCCGCAGCCGATTAGCCTGGAAACACTGAATGCGTTTGTGCGCATCGGCAGCGACGATACCGTTACGGCTGTCGTCAAGCACCTCGACAAAGGTCAGGGTGTCACGACCGGTCTGCCCTCGATCGTGGCCGAAGAGATGGATGCGGACTGGTCGCAAATGCGCTTTGAGTTTGCGCCCGCCGACGCGCAGAAGTACGCCAACTTGTTCTTTGGGGTGCAGGGCACGGGCGGCTCGACCGCCATCGCCAACTCCTGGATGCAGTACCGCACAGCCGCAGCCGGCGCACGCGCCATGCTCGTGGATGCTGCCGCCAAGCGCTGGTCGGTGCCGGCGGCCGAGATCACGGTTGCGGCAGGCGTCGTCAGCCACCCTTCGGGCCAGTCGGCCCGTTTCGGAGAGCTGGCCGCAGACGCGGCCGGCGAATCCCCGCCCGACGCGCCGACGCTCAAGGCACCCGAAGACTTCAAGCTGCTGGGTACGCATTTGCGCCGTATTGATTCCGTGGCCAAGACCGACGGCAGCGCCCAGTACACGATCGACACTGATTTGCCCGACATGAAAGTGGCGCTCGTCGCCCATTCGCCGCGCTTTGGCGGCCGCGTGGGTGCATTTGATGCCACGGCGGCACAGGCTGTCGAGGGCGTCAGCGAAGTCGTGGAGGTTCCCACGGGCGTGGCTGTCATTGCCGACAGTTTCTGGTCGGCGCGCAAGGGTCGCGACGCACTCAAGATCGAGTGGGACGACAGCGACGCTGAATTGCGCGGCACCGAAGAGATTCTCGCCGACTTCCGCGATCTGGCGACAACGCCTGGCGCCACGGCCAGTGATGGCGGCGATGTCGACGCCACGCTCGCCGACGCAAGCCAGGTGGTCGAGCTCACATTTGAGGCGCCGTTTCTCGCCCATGCCACGATGGAGCCGATGGATTGCGTGGTACGACTCGATGAATCTGGCTGTGACATCTGGACCGGGTCGCAGCTTCAGACCGTGGACCAACAGGTCGCATCCGCTGTTGCGGGTGTGCCTTTGGGGAACGTACGCGTCAACACGTTGTTTGCCGGCGGCAGCTTTGGCCGCAGGGCCGTGGCCAACAGTGACTACATCGCCGAGGCCGTTGCCGTGGCACGTGCGAGCCGGAGTGGCGCTCCCGTAAAGCTGATCTGGACGCGCGAGGACGATTTCACCTCAGGGCACTTCCGGCCCATGAGTCTGCATGTCATGCGTGCCGGCATCGACGCTATCGGTCAGCCAGTGGGGTGGTCGCATCGGATCGTGACGCAGTCGATCCTTTCCGGCACCCCGTTCGAAGGCCTGATCAGCAATGGCGTCGACCCGTCGACGGTCGAAGGCGCGGCGAATTTGCCGTATGCCGTAAAGCAGCTGCAGGTCGATGTGCATACGCCGCGTATCGGCGTACCGGTGCTCTGGTGGCGCTCGGTCGGGCACACGCAGAACGGCTGGGTCACCGAGGTCATGATTGACCAGCTCGCGCATGCCGCCAAGGCCGACCCCGTTGACTATCGCCTGGGGCTGCTCGAGACGCACCCGCGTCACCGCGCTGTGCTTCAACGCGCAGCAGCTGCCGCTAATTGGTCGGCGCCTGCGCCAGAGGGCCGGTTTCGCGGTGTGGCCGTGCACGAATCATTTTCTAGTTTCGTTGCGCAAGTTGCTGAAATTAGTGTTGATTCTGTAGGTCGATTGAAGGTCCATCGCGTATTCTGTGCGGTAGATTGCGGCTTCGCGATCAACCCTGATGTGGTGCGCGCCCAGATGGAAGGCGGCATCGGCATGGGGCTGGGTGCGTTCCTGCGCGAAGGCGTGACGTTCAGCGAGGGGCAGGTGCTCTCGAACAACTACCACCTGTATCGGCCGCTGCGCATCAACGAGATGCCCGAGGTCGAGGTGTACATCGTCAACTCGGGCGAAGCGCCGACGGGCGTTGGGGAGCCAGGTTTGCCGCCCATCGCACCCGCCGTGACAAATGCGATCTTTGCCGCGACCGGGCAGCTCATTACAACGCTGCCGCTCGGCGACCAATTAAGCGCGGGGTAGAGCGCTTAAGCGCGTGGCGCGACCATGACTTCGATGAGTCGCGGTCCGCGCTGCGCGAGCGCATTCTTGAGCGCCGTTCGATATTCGGCGGTCGTGGTCACCTGTGTTGCCATGACACCCAGCGACGTCGAGAGCGCAGTCCAGTCGATGGCGGGCTGCGTGAGGTCGAGCAATGACCGTGCCGTGTCACCGACATCAGCGAGTCCCACGCGCGCCAGTTCAATGTTGAGAATGGCGTAGCTGCCGTTATTGAAGAGGACCGTGGTGACATCGAGCTGCTCGCGCGCCATCGTCCAGAGCGCCTGCAGCGTGTAGAGCCCGCTGCCGTCCGCCTGCAATGCGATGACGGGTCGGTCTGGACAGGCCACCGCCGCACCGACGGCTACCGGCAAACCCTGCCCAATGGCGCCACCCGTGAGTGTGAGCCAGTCGTGCGGCGCTGCGGCCGTCGTGGCGAGAAAGGAGGGTAAGCCGGTCGTGGCGGCTTCGTCGCACACGATGGCCTGTTCTGGCAGGCACTCAGCGAGCACGCCTGCGACCGATGCCGGTGTCAGCGGTCCCTCGGGCGTGACATCGGCGGTCGCGCGCGTGCTTGAAACGGCCGTAGGCGCATCAAGCAAGTCCGCCAGACGTATCAACGCGCCTTCAACGTCGTCGCGGGCCTCGCAGAGCATTACGACCCTGGCATCGTCGGGCAACAGTCGGGAGGGCTGCCCCTCGTAGGCGAAAAACGATACGGGCGCCGGTGCGCCCGCAAGGACCACGGTGTCTGTGCCTGTGAGCGAGGCGATGGCCGCGTCGCCAAAGTAGGGCAGGCGTTCGACCGCAACCCGCGCGGCGCCGCGCTCCACGCGTGCAGGAAATGTCTCGCAAATCAGCCGCGCGTTCGTCGCAGCCTGAATGCGACCCGCAGCATCGAGTGCATCACCCAGCAGCGCTGGTCCACCCAGGAACAGGCAAGGCGTGGTGCTGGCCTTGAGCGCCTCGGCTGCTGCTGCAATAACCTCGTCGTCGGTCGGTACGGCTTGTGGCTGTGCCACTGGCTTGGGCGCCACAGAACTTGCGCCCCAGCAGTGATCGGCAGCGGCGATGACACTTGCGATTGCGCCAGGGTGCCGCTGCGCGGCCGCGATGGCCTCGGCACCCGCCTGCGCCAGGTCATCGGGTGAGGTCGAGCGCCGGACCCAGTCCGACATCGGCTGCGCAAGCCCTTCGATGTCTGATGTCAACGGCGCGTCAAGCCCAACATGGTCGACGGCATGATCGCCAATGAGATTGATGACCGGGCTTCTCGCGCGCCGCGCGTTGTGCAGGTTGGCCAATCCATTGGCAAGTCCGGGCCCGAGGTGTAGCAGCGTCATCGCCGGAACACCCGCCATGCGGCCATACCCGTCGGCCGCGCCCGTGACGACACCCTCGAAGAGCCCGAGAATCGACCGGATGCCGGGCTCGCGATCGAGGGCCGCGACGAGGTGCAGTTCGGAGGTTCCCGGGTTGGCAAAGCAAGCTCGCACGCCCTGCTTAGCGAGCGTCGCAATCAGTGCATCGGCGCCGTTCATCGCCCGGAGTCTACCGCACCCCGCGGTAACGACGCGCAGCTACGTTGCGTCGTGCTCAGCGCGTGGAAGCGGTCGCGTTGTCCGTGTCTGTCGTCGATGCGTGTCGAACGTAAGTCTCGAGCAGTGTCTCGATGGCTGCGCGGCGTTCTTCCTCGGACATGCTGTCGGCGGATTCTGCGTGCTTAAACGTGGCCGTTATGATCTGCATACCATCAACAGCGGTGTCGATGACCACGGTGTTGCCCGGGGCCAGTCGGCGCGTCCAGGCGGCGCGAACATCGGCCCAGTAGGCTTCAGTCTTGTCCCAATAATCGACACCAGGCTCGAAGTTGTAACCCTCGATGGCACGGTAGTCGTTGAAACCGAACTCCCGGACGAGTGTCTGCGTTGCCTTACGCCCATCTCTGGCTGTTTTCGTGTTGTCCTGCTCGTGCGTCCAGCCGTGCGGCGTCACGGTATGGCGGTTCAACGCATCGATCGCGTTGTAGTCATTACGGGTTGTGTACTCGCGTCGCGGTAAGGGTCGCCAGGTGCGATCGCTGGTCCAGGTGGAAGCAGCGTCATCGTGTTGCCACTTGCCGGTCCCGCAATAGCGCGGTGCATCGGACACTTCGAACACGCACTGTGTCCAGGCGCCCGCGGTGTGCTCCGGTGCCAGGTCGCGGACGTCCCAGGTCTGATCCTCGACAAACTCGAAGCGCGTCGATGCTTCGTACGTCCAGTCCTGACGCCAGTGCTTGATCACGTAGCCGCTCTCCATGACCAGCAAGTGCTGCAGGACGATATGGTCGGGTGTATCGGTGACTACTTGAACCAATTCGAAGGCGCCCGTGGTTTTATCGTCGCGTCGCGTATAGGCGGGGCCCAGACGTACGGTCTCCATAAAATGAAAATCGACACGGTGTTCACCACGCATGGCGAGGATCGCCAGTCGGTCTCGCTGCGCGGCAGTGTCGCCTTCGCGGATCGCCGCGAAACCCGGGTTGGGTACTTCGCGATACTCGGGCATCGGCTTGGCTGCGGGCTCGGGCTCAGCGGTCCCCGCCGACTCGATGGGCGCCGATTCTGGCCCAGGCGTTGCCGCGCAACCCGCAAAGAGAAGCGTCACTGCGGCGATCGCCGCGCGATTAAAGGCTACCGGGTGTCGTCCGTGCGAGTTCGTCATACAGCTGCTCGTGTGGTTCATTGTTGGCGTTGTCCAGCTTATTGCAGATTCCTGGTCAGAGTCCCATTTTTGGGCCCTGTCCGTTCTCTCTTTGGGTGGGCCGGGCAGGAAATCGATCCTGAAGGCGAATCCGCTGGCTTGCTGGTTGGGGGTGAACGCGCTGGCTCGCGGATTACTTGGTCAGGATGAGCTTGCCATTACGCGTCTTTCGCAGGCGGTATTCCTGCCCTTTGAAGTGAATCCGAACCTCCTGCTCTTCGCCGAACAGCTGCTCGGCGAGAATGACTCGCGGCTGATTGCTGGCGGTCGGTTCGATCGCATCTGGCTTACTCCCCATCCAACTAAATGATAATGATTCTCATTTGCGTGTCAACCGGCGTTGACAGCGCTTGCACGGATACGCGGGCGTAACGACCTTCAGTGATGCCTGGTGCTAGGAGCTCAAACGACCGGTTCGCTACACTCACGCCATGAACATCGTGCCTCTTGCCGTAGCGCCGATGATGGACTGGACGGACCGGCACTGCCGGTACTTTCACCGTCTGCTGGCGCCCTCAGCCGTGCTGTATACCGAGATGGTGACGGCCGCGGCACTCGTGCACGGCGACGCGGGGCGGCTGCTCGCGTTCAACACCGAGGAGCATCCTGTCGTGCTGCAGGTGGGCGGCAGCGAGCCTGAGCTCATGCGTACGGCGGCAAAGTTGGCCGAGCAGGCTGGCTACGATGCCGTGAACATCAATATCGGCTGCCCCAGCGATCGCGTGCAGAAGGGTGCGTTTGGCGCCTGCCTGATGGCGGAGCCCGACACCGTGTCGCAGTGCTGGCAGGCCATGGCCGAGGCGGTCTCGATTCCCGTCACCGTGAAGTCGCGCATCGGCATTGATGATCGCGACGACGCCGCGTTTCTCGATGCGTTTGTGGACGCTGTGGCAGGCGCGGGCTGCACCCATTTCGATATTCATGCGCGCATCGCCATCCTCGCGGGCCTGAGCCCCAAGCAGAATCGCGAGGTGCCGCCGCTCATTTACGACGCCGTGTATCGTCAAAAGCAGCGACGGCCCGATCTCACGGTCTTTATCAATGGCGGTATCGTCGATGCCGATGCTGCGGCTGCCCATCTCCAGCATGTTGACGGGGTCATGATTGGTCGGGCGGCCTACCAGGACCCCTGGTCACTGGTGGCGTTCGAACAACTCGCCAACCCTGACTACACACCACCCGCGCGCGCCGCTGTGGTTCACGAGATGGCGGATTACGTCGAGCGGGCGCTGGGGCAGGGCGCGTCACTCAAGCACGTCACGCGGCATATGCTGGGCTTGTTCAACGGCTTGCCCGGTGCGCGTGCGTGGCGGCGCACGCTTAGTGAGCGTGCCCATCTCGACGGTGTCGGGCCGGAACTGTTGCTCGCGGCACTCGAGCCCCTCGAGTCCGTGGCCGCCTGAGGGCGCTTGCTGGTCTCGTCCGGGACCACTCGATACAATCGCGCGCACGAAAACCCCCGGCTGCGTGCCGTGTGGTTTCTTTTTGATTGCCGCAGGGGATGTCATGGGCCGCGCCAAAAGAAAGGGCCAGGAGCCAACGATGGCTGAGTCAGCCGACCGCCATGATCTGTACGAGGCTTCCGTTCAGGATGTCGAAGTCGAAATTGATTTCCTCGATGCGACGTACGAGAAGCTTCGCGCACGCAAAGCCACGCGCTTTCGCGAGGACTTCTGTGGCACGGCGAGCGCCGCCTGCGAGTGGGTTCGGCGCCGGTCCGGCAACGAAGCGATTGGCGTGGATCTCGATCGCCCGACGCTCGACTGGGGCATCGACCACCGCGTGTCACGGCTGACCGCTGATGCGCAATTGCGCGTCAAACTCCTTCAGGAAGACGTGTGCACCGTCACGGCGCCGCCGGCGGATATCATCGGCGCCTTCAATTTCAGCTACAACATCTTCAAGTCGCGAGACGCTCTGCGCGGATACTTCGAAAACGCACGGCGCGGTCTCGCTGAAGACGGCGTGTTCTTCCTCGACGCGTTCGGCGGCTCCGAGGCCATCAGCGAAATGAAGGAAAAGACAAAGCTCGACGGCTTTACTTACGTCTGGCACCAGGCCCGCTATCGACCCGTAACTGGCGAGATTCGTTGCCATATTCACTTTCACTTCCCCGATGGCTCGAAGCTCAAGAAGGCCTTCACCTACGACTGGCGACTGTGGACGCTGCCTGAGATTCGTGAGCTCTTGCTAGAGGCTGGCTTCGGCACCGTCACGGTCTACTGGGAGGGTGTTGACGAGGACGGCGAGGGGAACGGTGTCTACGAACCCGACGCACACGGTGAGGCAGATCCGGCCTGGATCGCCTACATTGTGGCGGAGCGCTGAGCATCTACACGCATTGCCTCGACATTTCAATGCGTTGCGCGCTTATAATCGACGCCGTGAAGGTGCAGCGGTCACAGTGCCCGCGCCTGGTCTAGGGAGTAGGGGGCCGTCGCAGTGAGCGAGGAACTGGAAGTCGCCATTGTGTTTGCCGATGTCGTCGGCAGCACACAACTGTATGAATCGCTGGGCGACGATCAGGCCCGCGCTGTCGTGCGCCAGTGCCTGGACATCATGATCAGCGCCACCGACTCGGGCGGTGGTGAGGTCATCAAGACCATGGGGGATGAGGTCATGTCGATCTTCCCCGACTCCGACGCCGCCATTGGCGCGGCCGTCGAAATGCAGCAGCGCATCTCGGGCAGCAAGAACCTTGTGCCCGATGGCCAGGGCATCTCGATCCGCATCGGCTGCCACTTCGGTGTGGTGGCGCGCGAGCCCAACGATATTTTCGGCGCAGCCGTGCACACGGCCAACCGCATGACGTCCCAGGCCAAGGCGCGTCAAATCGTCACGACGGGTGCCATGGTCGAGCGGCTCGGGGACGCCTGGCGCAAGACCACGCGCCAGATCGACCTGGCCGTCGTCAAAGGCAAGAAGGACGAGGTCGCTCTGTTCGAAGTGCTTTGGCAGCCCAACGAGGAAGCCACGAGTGTCGTTCAGACGATCGGATTCTCGTCGGCTGACGAGACGCAGCGCCTCACGCTGTCATTTGCCGGTCGCAACATGATGGTGGAACCCGAGCGCCAGCAGATCACGATGGGGCGTGCCGAGGACAATGACCTCGTCATCAAGGGCAACCTGATTTCGCGCGTGCACGCGCGCATCGAGAAACGCCGCAACAAGTACTTCCTCGTCGACGAGAGCACCAACGGGACGTTCGTCGTCACGATTGACGGTCAGGAATCCTTCGTGCGTCGCGACAGCATGCAGTTGCAGGGCGAGGGCGTTATTGGTCTGGGCAAGGTAGCCAAGCCTGGCACCTCGCTGGCCGTGCACTACCTGCTCGAAGCCTCCGACGGCTGACGCCTCGACGCGTCAGCTCACCGCTTTCAACGCATCCCGAACCTTCAGCTGCGTTTCGCGCAGCCGGTCGGGCACGCGTGCGCCAAAGGCATCGAGGTATTCACCAACGGCCGCGATCTCCGCGTCCCAGCCTGCCATATCGACATCCAGCAGCGTCTCGAGCGCACCTGGCGCCATGTCGAGATCATGGGCATCGATGTCTGCTTCGTGCGGGAGGTGGCCGATAGCCGTGTCACGAGCCTCGAGCTGACCGTCGCAGCGGCCGATGATCCAGCGCAGGACGCGCAGGTTTTCGCCAAAGCCTGGCCAGAGGAATCGGCCGTCACTGTCCTGGCGGAACCAGTTGACATGAAAGACGCGTGGCAGCGTGTCGGAGCGCTCGGCGAAGGACAGCCAGTGCGCCCAGTAGTCGGCGAAGTTGTAGCCGCAGAACGGTTTCATCGCCATGGGGTCGCGGCGCACGACGCCGACGGCGCCCGTAGCCGCAGCCGTCGTTTCGGACGCTACGCCCGCCGCCACCATGACACCGTGGTGCCAGTCCTTGGCCTCGAACACGAGCGGGGCCAGCTGCTTGCGCCGTCCACCGAACACGATGGCCGAGATCGGTACGCCGTCGGGCGCCTCGGCCAACTCGCTATATACGGGGTTGGCGGTCGCCCGCACCGTGAAGCGTGCATTGGGATGCGCCGCGGGGCCGTCGCCCGAATAGGGGTTGCCGCGCCAGTCGGTGGCGGGCGTACCTTCGCCCTTGTCTTCCCACCACGGACAGTTGTCCTCGGTGAGTGCGACGTTAGTGAAAATGGTGTCGCTGCGAATCGTGTCGAAGGCGTTCTTGTTGGTTTTCTCGTTCGTGCCCGGTACGACGCCGAAATAGCCCGCCTCGGGATTGATCGCGCGCAGCTGGCCTGCATCGTCGAGATGCAGCCAGGCGATGTCGTCACCCAGTGTCCAGATCTTCCATCCCGGCTGCGAGGCCGGCGGGATCAGCATGGCCAGGTTGGTCTTGCCGCAGGCAGATGGAAAGGCGCAAGCCAGGTAGTGGGTGTCCCCCGCGGGGCTCTGCACGCCCACGATCAGCATGTGCTCCGCGAGCCAGCCTTCCTTTCGCGCCTGCCAACTGGCAATACGCAGGGCGTGGCACTTCTTCCCGAGCAGCGCGTTGCCGCCATAGCCCGAGCCGTAGCTCTTGATCTCGAGCGACTCTGGGAAGTGCATGATGAACCGTTGATCAGGGTCCAGTGTGCCCGTCGAGTGCAGGCCCTTCACGTAGTCGCCGTCGCGCTCGATCCGCGCGAGGGCGGCATCGCCCATGCGGGTCATCAGCTTCATGTTGACGACCACGTAGGGGCTGTCCGTGATCTCGACGCCACAGCGGGCGTAAGGCGAGTCGATCGGCCCCATGCAGTAGGGCACGACGTACATCGTGCGCCCGCGCATGGCGCCATTGAACAACGCGTCGATCTTGGCGTGCGCCGCGTCCGGTGCCATCCAGTTGTTGTTGGGCCCCGCATCCTCTTCGTCGCTCGTGCAGACAAAGGTCAGGTGCTCGACGCGTGCCACATCGTCGGGGTCCGAGCGGTGCAGGTAGCAGCCCGGGTAGCGGTCCTGGTTCAGCGGTAGCAGGGTACCGTCGTCGGTCATCTGGGCGACGAGCCGGTGGTATTCGGCGTCGCTGCCATCACACCAGACAATACGGTCAGGTTGCGTGCGCGCGGCAACTGCATCGACCCATGAATTCAGGTCCTGCAATCGGCTGTGTTGGGGCATGGTTTCGCGGTCGTTTGACGGGGCCGCGATTATAGACCAGCGCTTGGGCGCGGTGGTGATGTCAGCGCTGTCAATCGTACGCACAAAAAAAACGCTGACACCCCGGGGGGGAGGTGTCAGCGTCAGGTTGCGCTGGCCGTCGGGGGGGGGAGATGGCCAGTGTTGGGTAACCTCAGGGGGAGAGGTTGAGATCAGGCAGCCGTTACCGACTCCGTGACCTCTACTACCTTTTTCGCAGCCGTTTTAGCGGCCGTTTTTGCTTTAGTTTTAGCTTTTTTTGCCGGTGCCTTACGGGCCGTCTTCTTGGCAGCCGTCTTGGCACGCTTCGGTGCAGCGGTCTTGCCCAGGCCGGAAACCACGCCGGTCACGTCCGTTGCAGCGCTGCGAACGAGGTCGAAGGCTTCACGGATGTCAGTGATGTAGCCGCGAACGACCTTCGGCAGCGTGTCGCGCTGGTAGGCCAGCAGCGAGCCAACCGACTCTGCGCGGGCAGCGGCGTCGAAGCCACCAGCCAGTGCGTCGAGGCTGCCCTGGACGCTCTTGGTCTGCAGCTCGATCAGGTCTTTCGACAGGCGGAAGCCGATGCCGTTGACGTCAATGCTGGCCTTCGAAAGCTTGGCGACCGGCTTCTTGCCCGTAGCGATGGCTTTGCCAGCCTGGCCAACGCGTTCCTGCGTGGCGTCAACAGCGGTGTTCATGGTCGTACGTGCCGAGTCGGCGACGCGCGTCAGCGCGGTTTCGATCTGATCTTTCACGATGTGGTCCCTCAATGGTGCGGTGCAGCAAATGTTGCAGCGCACAATATGGCAGCGTCATGGTGCTGTCAACCTTTTTTAGGTAAGTTTTTGGCTTGAGTTCGTCCGGCGCACGGCAGCGTCCCGGAATCCTTAAGCACTGCTTAGCCAGAATGAGACCTGGTTCACACAGAGGTCGTGAATACGCTCACAGATTCACGGTCGTAACACCCTGATCCATAGGCTTTAGCGTCCCGCTCAGGGACAATCTTATGGTGAAACCGGGGTGTACCCGGGAATCGGGACAAAGCAGGCTTATGACAATCAGAAACGGCGTGTGCGCGACAGGGACGGGGCGCTTTCTCGCATCCATCATTCTGGCCATGCTGTCAGCAGGCGCCGGTGCCGCCGGCACACTGGCGGGTACGGACATCGCCAACACGGCCAGCGTCAGCTACGAGCTCGACGGTAATCCGGTCACCCAGGACTCCAACACGGTCACGATCAGCGTCGCCGAGATTCTCGACGTCACCGTGGTGCTGGTCAGTCCGCAGCAGTCGGTCAGCCCCGGAGACACGGCGCAGGCGCTTGTCTTCACGGTCACGAATACGGGCAACGGCCAGGAGTCGTTCACGTTCAGCGTCGACAACGCGCTGGCCGGCGACGATTTCGATCCGATCGCGGCAAACCCCAACATCTATTTCGACAGTGATGCGAGTGGCGACTTCAGCGCGGCGGATACGCCCTACGTACCGGGCAGCGGCGATCCTGACCTCGCCCCCGACGCCGCAATCACACTCATCGTCGTCAACGACATTCCCACAGGTCTCGCCAATGGGGATCGTGGCACAAGCGCACTGACCGCTGTCGCTGCCACCGGCAGTGGTGCGCCGGGCACGCTGTTCGCGGGCGCTGGTGCCGGCGGCGTCGACGCTGTTGCCGGCGCGAGCGGCGCCACCGCGACGGCAACCGGCGAATACCTCGTTTCCGACGTGGCACTGGTGCTCAACAAAGTCGCGCTCGTGCTGGACCCGTTCGGCGGTGACCAGCCCGTACCCGGGGCCACGATTCGTTACACGATCACGGCCGAAGTCACGGGCACCGGGACGGCCGTTGCCGTTACGGTTGAGGATCAGATCCCGGCCAACACGAGCTATGTCCCGGGCAGCCTGACGCTCAATGCGGCCGGCCTCAGCGATGCGGCCGATGGCGATGCGGGCGTGTACGAGGCGGCACCGACGCCGCTCGTGCGCGTGACGCTGGGCGACCTGGTCGCCGCGGACGGTGTGCAGACCATCATTTTCGAAGTACTCATCGACTGACGCCACCGAAGTCGTGGCGATGCAATGACAGCAATTATTTAGGAGCGAACCATGAACCGAGCACTGACCCTACTGGCAGCCGTGTTCTCACTGAGCCTGGCGGCGCCCGCCCTGGCCCAGGAGGGCAAGATTGAACTCAAGAGCATCGTCGAGAAAGAAGTGCGCGTCGTCAATGACGCGGGCGAAGAGGTCGTGCAGCTCGTGACCGCCGACAAGGTCGTGCCCGGTGACGTGGTGATCTACACGGTCACCTACACGAATGTAGCCGACCAGGCCGTCGACAATGTCGTCATCACCAACCCGATCAACGACGCGCTGAGCTACGTCGTCGACTCGGCCTTTGCGCCGGGTGCAGACGTGAGCTTTTCCGTTGACGGTGGCGCCTCATTCGATGCGCTCGATGCACTGACCGTGGAACGTGACGGCACCGCGATCGCCGCCAGCGTCGACGATCTAACACACATCCGCTGGATCCTGCGCGAGCCGCTCGATCCGGGTGCACAGGGCTTCGCCCGATTCCGCGCGCGCCTCAATTAGGCGCGACCAGATTCGCCCGGTAAGGGACCACCGGGCTCAACGATAACAGGGACTTCCAGGCCGCTGCGCAGGGCGGTTTGGGGCATCCGAGCGACCTGCGCATTGGCAAGAGCAAATTAATGCAAGACAGGAGAAGCGAAATGACGCTTGCACGCACACCCCTGGGCCGTATTGCGGCTTCGGGTCTCGTAGCGATCGCGTTCTCATTCGCGGGGACGGCACAAGCTGCCGGCACCGCGGCGGGGACCTCGATCGAAAACGTGGCTACCGTCGACTACGAAGTCGGCTCGATCGCACAGACGCCGATCGAATCGTCTCCGACGGGTAACTCCACGCCTGGCGTCAGCAACGGTACGGCAACGGCGTTCCTCGTCGATAACCGTGTCGATCTGACGCTCGTGGAAACCGACAGCGCGCCCACCCCGGTCAGCCCGGGACAGGCCGACGTCGTGGCTACATTCAGCCTGACCAACACCGGTAACGAGGCGCAGGGCTACGCACTGGTCGCAGCCAACCTCGCAGCCGGCGCAGTCGTTCACGGCAACACCGATGATCAGCAGGTCAACAATCTGCGCGCCTTCGCCGATACCGACGGTAGTGGCGACTTCTCGGGCGGTGACGCCCAGTTCGTCGATACGCTGGCGGCCGACGGCAACATCCTTGTGTTCGTCGTCGCCGACGTGCCGATCGGTGTGGTTAATGGAGAGTTCGCCAATGTCAGCATGACCGCAACGACTGCGGTTGCGGGCACGAGCGGCGCCACGATTGTCACGGAAACCACGGGCGGCAACACCGCCGGTGTTGACGTCGTGTTTGCCGATGCTGGCAACGACGGTCTCGAGACGGCTGAAGACGGCTTCGCCGTATCGTCGGCCGCACTGACCGTAACCAAGTCGGACGCGATTATCAGCGACCCGATCAATGGCACCACGGACCCGCTGTACATCCCGGGTGCGGTCGTTGAGTACACGATCACGATCGTGAACACGGGTACGGCCGATGCCGAACAGGTCAGCGTCACGGACGTCATCGATGGCGATCTGACCCTGGCACTGGGCGAATACGGCGGCGGCGCTGATATCGAGTTTGACCTCGGTGGCGCCACGACGGGCTGCACGGCGAACAACGCCGACGCTGACCCCTGTGGCCTCACGGGTTCGACGCTTGAAGCCGATGTGAACGCGACGCTGGGTACCAACCCGGGTGTCGATGACACGCTGGTGGTGCGTTTCCGCGTGACCATCAACTGACGGTAGCTACGGAGACGCTGACGCCCATGAGCGAGCGCATCGCTGCTCTTGCACTGCGCGCCGTGGCCGGGAAACCGGCCGCGGCGCGCGGGCGTTTGTGTGTCCGCCGCCGTCGTGCCGTGCGAGTGGCTCCTGGGTACGTTCGTCGTGCCCCGGCGCTTCTTCGCAGCGCGGTGCTGGTCCTGGCCTACGTCTTTGGTTCGGGGCTCTCTGCGGCCGCGGCGACGCCACCGGGCACCCAGATCGACAACCAGGCACTGGCACTGTTCCAGACCGAGGCGGGCACGCCCGTCACGGTGCTCAGCAACACGGCCAGTGTCGTCACGGTGTTTGGTCGCACGCCTTCGCAGGCGACCTTCACACGCCTCGCCGCAGGCACACTGAGCCGCAACGAGACCATTGGTCCCGTGCAGTGCGCACTGAACGGGACGTTTACCCCTTTGCCTGCACCGCTCGACGGCGCAGGTCAGCCCATAGACCTGACCGCCCCGCAGACCGTGGCGGACACGGGCATCTTCAACACCGACGAGACGGCGTTCGTCCGTCTCGATGACGGTGACCAAAACCTTAATGGCCTGTTGCGCGAGACGGTGACGGTCACCGTCAGCAATGCGCCGGGTGGCGACAGCGAGACGCTGACGCTAACCGAAACCGGCAACAACACGGGTGTGTTCACGGGTTACGTGCCGCTCGCCGAGGCAACGGCGTCGACGGGCAACTGCGTACTCGAGACGACGCCCGACAGCACGCTCTCCATTAGCTACGCTGACCCGGCGGACAACACGGACGCAAGCCAGGCGCTGGCGCTCGTCGAACCGCTTTCCATTGTGTTCGACGCCAGCACGGGCCAGCCCGTGGATGGCGCCACGATAACGCTCGTTGATGCGGCCACGGGGCAGCCCGCTACGGTGTTCGGCAACGACGGCGTTAGCCTGTACCCGGCGACGGTCGTCAGCGGCGCGTCCGCGACCGATGCCGCCGGTGTGATCTACAACGTGCCGGCGGGTGGCTACCGCTTCCCGGTCCTGCCCGCGGGCGACTACCGGCTGCAGATCATACCGCCGGCACAGTTTATCGCGCCGTCCAACCGCAGCGTCGCTGAACTCAACGCGCTGCCGGGCGCACCGTTCGACCTGGCAACGGCCTCATTCGGCGGTGACTTCACGCAAGTCGTCGATGGCGCGGGCGATCTCGTTGACGTCCCGCTCGATCCCTTTGACGGCGGCCTGTTCCTGTCCAAGCGAACCACGACGGCGGTAGCCGGCGTGGGCGACTTCGTTCGCTACGAACTCGGCCTGACCAACGCGTCGGAGCGCGTCGCGGCGACGGGGATCACCGTCAGTGATGTGCCGCCCCAGGGCTTCCGCTACGTGGCTGGTTCGGCGCGGCTCAACGGCAACGTTATCGCTGATCCCGTATTTGCGGACGCGACAGGCAGTTCGTTCACGTTTAGCTTGCCCGATCTGCCGGCGGCAGCGTCGGCAACGCTGGCTTACGTCATGGAAATCACGCCCGGTGCCCGTGGACGCCAGGCCATCAACATGGCTTCGGCGCGCGCGGACCGCGGTGTCGCCTCCAACGAAGCGCAGGTGTCGATTCGCCTGCGTGAAGACCTGTTCCGGAGCACGAGCGTGCTCGTTGGCCGCGTGGTGGAGGGCAACTGCAGCGACGAGACCTTTACGGAGTCTCAGGGCGTTGCGGGAGTGCGAGTCTTTCTCGAGGACGGTCGCTTCTCGGTCACTGATGACGGCGGTCGCTACCACCTCGAAGGATTGACGCCGGGCCGCCGTGTGGCGCAGCTCGACGACACCACCGTGCCCGAGTGGCTCGAGCTCGTGCCTTGCGACGCCGCGCCGCGCTTCGGTGGTCGCGCCGACTCGCAGTGGGTCGACCTGAAGCCGGGTCTGCTGCATCGTGCGGACTTCTACCTCAAGCGCCGCGCGCCCGATACGGGTGCGGTATCGCTGGAGCTCGTTAATGAGAGTGGCCGCGCCCCGGACACGATTGACTACGAGCTCGAGCTCATCGGTGACGGCAACGTTTCGGTCGAAGGTCTGAGCGCCACGGTGCTGCTGCCCAAGTCGGCCGCGATCGTGCCGGGATCGGCACGTCTGAACGGCCAGCTTTTGCCGAGTCCGCGCCAGACGGGCAACGCCGTTGTCTTTGTCATCGGCGAGCGTGAAGGCGGCTGGCGTGATCGCATCACGTTTTCGGCGAAGATCGATGCGGTCTACGCCGGTGAGCTTGTGAGCCGCGCAGTGGCCAACTTCAACACGCCCGCAACCGGCAACCAGCGGACCCCTGTGGGCGAGGCGCGCATGTTGCGCGAGGCGGCCACGACCGAAAACGCGGAGTATGTGCTCTCGCTGAACTTCGACGTGTTGTCGGCTGAATTGTCCGCCGACGATCGCGAAACCCTGGACGCGCTCATCGAAACCTGGCGCGGGGTGTACGACATCCGTCTCGCGGCCGGCGGTCACTCGGATGCGGACCGCATCGCGGCTCGCAACCGGCATGTGTTTGCCGACAACTACGCGTTGTCTGAAGCGCGTGCGGCGGCCGCGGCACGGTATCTCGCCAGCGCGCTCGATATCGGCACGAAGGCGATCGAGGTGCGCGGCTTTGGCCCGGATCGTCCCGTTGCCAGCAACGACACGGCCGATGGCAAGCGACGCAACCGGCGCGTGGAGCTCGTCATGAGCGGCACGCGGCCCGGTCGGCAGTCCGTCGTTGAAGTGACGCAAGCTGCCAGTGGCGTGCAGCGTGTCGACACGACGGGCACGACGCCGGGCCCCGAAACCGCGTCGCGTGATGCGCTTGATCAGAAGATCGCGCGCGTGACGGCAGCCGGTGACGAGGCGGTCATGGTGGCTGCGCCCGGCGTGGAGGCGCTAGGCAGCGCGCACGGCTTCGTCGCGCCTGCGGCCGATTACCAGCCGCCGATTCCCAGCCTGACCATCGTCGTGGCGCACGCCGGCGACAGCCGCGTCGAGCTGTCGCTCAACGGCGCGCCTGTCAGCAATCTCAACTTTGACGGCACCGAGCGCAGCGCCGACAAGCAGCACGCGCTCAGCAGCTGGCGCGGTGTCGACCTCGCCGATGGCGACAACACGCTCATCGCGACTGTGCTTGATGCCAACGGCGTCGTGTTGGCCACGCATCGACGCGCCGTGCATTACGCGGGGCAGCCCATCCGCGGCGAACTCGTTGCCAAGGAATCCCGGCTCATCGCGAACGGTCGCCAGCGCCCCGTGATCGGCGTGCGCCTGCTCGATGCCGATGACCAGCCGGCGCGCGCGGGCTCGATTGGCAGTTTCCGCGTCCGCGCCCCTTACCGCTCCTGGTTCGAGGTGTCGCGAGAGCGCGAGAACCGTCTCGTTGAGGTCGGCGATCGTCGTCCGCTCTACCGTGTCGGCGAAGACGGCATCGCCTACCTCGAGCTCGAGCCGACGACGCGTGCGGGCGAGGTCATTGTTGATCTCGAATTCGAGAACGGCCGCCAGCAGGAGCTGCGCACCTACCTCGCGCCGGCACCGCGCGACTGGATCCTTGTCGGCTTTGCCGAAGGCACTGTGGGTTACAACACGCTCAGTGACAACGTGAATGCCGCGGACGCCGCCGGCTTTGAAGACGACGTGTACACCGACGGCCGCGTGGCGTTCTTCGCCAAGGGCCGGATCAAGGGCGATGCGCTGCTGACGCTGGCCTACGACACGCGCGGTAATGCCGTGGACCGGGATGGCTTCGGCACGGAGGTCGACCCTGACGCCTTCTTTACGCTCTACGGCGACGGCACAGAGACACGTTTCGAGGCAGCGAGTCAGCGCAAGCTTTACGTCAAACTCGAGCGTCAACAGTTCTCGGCCCTGTTCGGCGACTTCGACACGGGGCTGTCGGTCACGGAACTTGCGCGCTACGAGCGCCGCTTCAACGGTCTGCAGGTGCAGTACTTCGGTGACCGCTTCACCGTCAACGCGTTCGCAGCTGAGAGTGACCAGTCGTTCCAGCGCGATGACATCCCTGGTGACGGCACGTCGGGTTTGTACCGGCTCTCGGGCCAGGACCTCGTCGTTAACTCCGACGCCGTACGAATCGAGACGCGTGACCGCTTCGATGCGTCGGTGGTGATCGCCAGCGAGCGACTGACACGATTCCTCGATTACGACATCGATTACATCAACGGCACGCTGTTCTTCAAACGGCCCGTGCCGAGCCGCGACCAGGACTTCAACCCGCTTGTCATCGTCGCAGAGTACGAATCGCGGGACGCGGCTGAGGACGACACGATCGCGGGCGGCCGCGCGTCGATCAAAGCGCTCGACGGCGCACTTGAGGTTGGCGTGACGGCTGTGCAGGAAAACAACGCCGTAGACGCCAATGCACTCTACGGTGTCGACCTGGCCTGGCAGATCGACAACGCGACACGCCTGACCGCTGAGTACGCCGACACTGACCGCAATGATGTAAGTGCCACGACGTCGGGCTACGCCTACAAGATTGAGCTCGAGCGCGCGACAGGCACCCTCGATGCGCGGCTTTACCACCGCCTGTCGGACTCGAACTTCGGACTGGGCGCGCAGGCCGCGAACCAGCTCGGTATTGAGGCGACCGGTCTGGACGCGCGCTGGCAGCATGCCGAGCGCTGGTTCACCCAGATGTCGCTGGGCCACCAGGAGAACCTGGACACGGGCGCTGAGCGCCAGCGGGCCGAAGCCGAAGTGCGTTATCAGGATTCACGTAACACGGCGTTTACGGGCCTTGCCTTCGTCAGCGACGAGGCCGCGGATGGCACCGAGCGTGAATCGTCACTGGCACGCGCCGGTATCGGGCGCAGCTTCTTTGGTGACCGCGTTACGCTGCGCCTGTCCACGGAGCAGGCCATCGACACGGATGAGAGCATCGACTACCCGTCGCGAACACTCGTCGGACTCGACTGGAAGCTCGCGCAGGCTACGCTGTTCGCGGAGCACGAGGTAGCGAGCGGTGAGCGCATCGATGCGCAGACCTCACGCGTGGGTTTACGTGCGACGCCCTGGCAGCGCGCCCAGTTCCTGACCACGCTCGACAACCAGGTCACGGAATTTGGCCCGCGCCTGTTTGCCAATATTGGCTTTATCCAGGGCATTCAGATTGGCGAGCGCTGGACGCTTGATGTTGGCGTCGACCACAGCAACACGCTCATCGACGAGCAGCGCGCGCAGGCCTTTGATCCCGATCGTGAGCTCGTGTCGGGCAGCCTGCGCGCCGACTTTGTCGCTGCGTTCGCGGGTGCCCTTTACCAGTCCGACAATTGGTCGGCCAATGCGCGCTATGAGCGCCGGTCGGCCGATGACGAGGACCGCGACACGGTGCTGTTCGGCTGGTTCCGCGAGCCCGTCGCCGGTCACGGCCTGTCGGCAGGTTTGCAGTACTTCAACAGCGATCGCGCCGACCGGGGCGAGCGACGCGCCGACCTGCGTTTCGGCTGGGCCTATCGCAAGGCCGATCGTCGCTGGGCGTTCCTCGACCGTCTCGACCTCGTGCTCGATGAGGGCGACGGTCTGGGCGGCGAGCGTCGCAGCATGCGCTTCATTAACAACTTCAACGCCGTTCGTCGCATTGGCGCGGCCGGCGAGCTGTCGTTGCAGTACGCCTTCAAGTACGTCGACAGCGAATTCGATGGCGTCGGTTACTCGGGCTACACCGACCTGGCCGGCGTCGACTACCGCCGCAGCTTCCGCGCACGCTGGGACTGGGGCGTGCACGGCTCGGCCATGACATCGTATGAATCTGGTGTGACCGATTACGGCGTCGGTGTCGATGTCGGGTTCAACCCCCGCGACAACCTTTGGCTGACGCTCGGTTACAACTTCTCGGGCTTCCGCGACGAGGACTTTGACGACGCGCGCTACACGGCTGCCGGTCCTTACCTTCGCGTGACGGTCAAGGCTGACCAGCACACGCTTAAGCGCATCACGGGCAGGATTCGCGGCGACCGCTAGCGCCCATGGCGCGGTATAGTGCGCGCCATGACCGACCTCGACGATCTGCTGGCCAGCGATGGCGCCGTGGCGCGCGCTATTCCGGGCTATCAGCCGCGGTTGTCGCAGCGTCTTATGGCCGAGGCTGTCGACGTGGCCATGGCCAGCCGGGAGCATCTCGTGGTTGAGGCGGGCACGGGCACAGGCAAGACCTTTGCCTATCTGTTGCCTGCGCTTGTGGCCGGACGCCGTACGATCATCTCCACGGGTACGCGCGCACTGCAGGACCAGCTCTTTCACCGCGACCTGCCCATGATCGCGGCGGCCGTCGGCCGCCCCGTGAAGACCGCCTTGCTCAAGGGGCGCGCCAACTATCTCTGCCTGCACCGGCTCGACCAGGCCTTGACGGATGCGGCGGCGCTGACCGGCAAGGAAGCGCGGGTTCTTTCCGAGTGGCGCGACATGACCCGGCGCGGCGACCGCGCTGAGGTGACGCAAATCCCTGAGGACGCATCGTTGTGGCCGCGGGTGACCTCAACCGCCGACAACTGTCTGGGCCAGAAGTGCGCGTTCTACGAGGACTGCTACGTCGCACAGGCGCGCCGCGATGCGCAACGCGCCGACCTCGTGGTCGTCAACCACCACCTGTTGCTGGCCGACCTCGCGTTCCGCGAGACGGGCTTCGTTGAATTCCTGCCTGACGCTGACGCTGTGATCATCGATGAGGCACACCAATTGCCCGACACGGCGCTGCAGTTCTTCGGTGTCAGTCTGTCCACGCGGCAGTGCATCGATCTGTTTGATGAGCTCGAGGTCGACACGGCGGGAATAGGCGGGCCACCGCTCGACGAGGCCATGCGGCGCGCCCGCAAAGCGGTGCTCGACTTGCGGGAGGAGGCACCGGCGGATCGTGGCCGCTACGAGTTGGCCAACCTCGCCGGTGCCATCACCGCGCCTCTGTCCGAGTTTTCGGCGGCGCTGTCAGCGCTGCTTGAAGTACTGGACGAGCTAGGAGTGGATGCGTCCGAGGCGCTTGTGGATCGCTTGGTCAGGCTGGTGGACCGGCTCGGCATCATCGTCAACGATGACGACCTCGATGGGCTGCGCTGGGTCGAGGTGTCGCGCCGCAGCGTGCGTCTCAACATGACGCCGCTCGATGTGTCGGTACGACTGCGCGCGGCCATGGATGCCATGGAAACCGCCTGGGTGTTCACGTCGGCAACGCTCGCGGTTGGTGAGGACTTTTCGCATTTCACGAATCGCGTGGGCGTCGACGATGCGCGATGCCTGCGGTTCGAATCGCCCTTCGACCAGGCGCGTAATGCGCGTGTGCTGGTGCCCCGCGGTTTGCCGGCGCCGAACGAACGCGGCTTCATGACGAGCCTGCTGGATAAGACCGCGCCATTGCTCTCCGCGACGACCGGCGGCGTGTTCTTCCTGCACACAAGCTACCGCGCGCTGGCAGAAAGCGCGGCGTGGTTCTCATCGCGGCCTGCCGTGCTCGGTGATCGGGCGCTGTACGTGCAGGGCGACGCGCCGCGCGACAAGCTGTTGCAGGCGTTTCGCGCCGAGGGCAACGCCGTGCTGCTGGGCACAGGCACGTTCTGGGAAGGCGTCGATGTGCGCGGGCCCGCGTTGACGCTTGTCGTGATCGACAAGCTGCCGTTCGCGGCGCCCGATGACCCCATGCTCGTGGCGCGCAGCGCCTGGTTGCGCGCCGACGGCCGCAACCCGTTTCGCGACTACCAGCTGCCGCAGGCGGTGCTTGCGCTCAAGCAGGGCGTGGGGCGCCTGCTTCGTGACACCTCCGATTACGGCGTGGTTGTGCTCGGCGACCAGCGACTGCACGGTAAGTCCTACGGCCGTCTGTTCCTCGATGCCGTGCAGCCCATGCCCGTTGTTGATGACGTCGCGGACGCTGCGGCATTTCTCGCGGCGCGGGAGTGCGCCGACGACGAACGTGTGGCGTCGTGACGATGCAGCCACTGCTGGCCATTGAGACCTCGACCGTCGCCTGTTCGGTGGCGGTGGGCAGCGCGACGGGTGTGGCGCTTCGGGAACGGCACGAGCCAGGTGCCCATGCGAGCCACATCATGGCCATGATCGACGCGGCGCTCGACGAGGCCGACATCGGGATGGACGCGCTGGCCGGCATCGTTTACGGGCAGGGCCCGGGCTCCTTTACCGGTGTGCGGATCGCCGTGGCCCTGGCGCAGGGCTTGGCAGCCGGCCTCGACGTTCCCGTACTGGGTGTCTCCAGTCTTGCAGCGCTCGCGCAGTCGGGGGTGACCACGTACCCGGGTCGCGACCTGCTCGTCGTGCAGGACGCCCGTATGGGTGAGGTGTACGCCGGCGCGTATGCGCCCGATGACCGGGGCATCGTTCGGGCTCGTGCTGCAGATCGGCTCCTGGGCCCGGATGCCGTCGCCGCGCTAGCAGATGGCGTCGTTCTGGGCGGCGCGCTGCAAGCGATGCCGGCGCTTGCGTCGCGGCTCTGCGATGACGGCATGGTGAAAGACGCGTCGCACGCGCTACCTTCGGCGCGCGAATTGCTCGTGCTGGCGCGTGCGGCTGACGACGGGGACTGGACGCCGGCAGCGCGCGCGGCCGCAGTGTACCTGCGTCAGCAGGTGGCGACGGCCAAGCCGGCCTGACGATTCCGGCTGCTGTAACATCGGTGTAACGTCATATCGTTGTAATACTGGCGTCAATGGTGTTCGGGCCATGAAGATGAGCGGGCCACGCATCCTAATAGTTGAAGACGAAGCAGCCATCAGCGATATGGTGGCGTTTCATTTGTCGCGCGCGGGTTACGACGTCGCGCAGGCAGCAGACTGTGAGACGGCGCGGGCCAAGTTGGCCGACCAGGGTGCCGATCTCGCCATTGTGGATTGGATGTTGCCCGACATGAGTGGGCTCGAGCTTGTCCGGTCGTTACAGCGCGACCCCCAGTACGAAGATCTCGCCATCATCATGCTGACGGCGCGCGCCGATGAGCAAGACAAGGTGCGCGGGCTCGACAGCGGTGCCGACGACTACATGACCAAGCCCTTCAGTTCGCGGGAACTGTTGTCGCGCATCCAGGCGGTGTTGCGTCGTTCGGCACCAGCCGCGGGCGAGCAGCACACGGCTGGGCCGCTGACGATCGACGCCATCGGTCATCGCGTGTTTGCGCGCGACGCGGAAGTGTCGCTCGGGCCCAAGGAATACCGGTTGCTCAAGTTTCTCGTCACCCACCCGGAACGCGTTTACAGCCGGGCACAACTGCTCGATCGTGTGTGGGGCGCCAATGTCTACGTCGAGGAGCGCACGGTTGACGTGCACATCCGTCGACTGCGCAAAGCGCTGGAGCCTTATGACGCGGACGGCTGCATCCAGACGGTCCGCGGCGCCGGCTACCGGTTCTCGGCCAGGAGCGACTGATGCCGGGCGCCTGGCGCAGTGTTTTGCTGATCGTCTCGGCGACAATCGGCGCAGGGCTCGGTGTTGGTGCCATGGTCGGCTTTCCCGTCGAGGGTCTCGCGCTCGCGCTGGCTACATTACTCGGCTACAACCTTTACCGCCTGCTCGACCTCGAACGCACGCTGCGGATTCGTGAACGCGTCGAGGTGCCTGAAGGCAATGGCGTGTGGTCACGCGTACTCGCAGGCGTACGCTACCAGCAGCAGCGCGTGCGTCGACACAAGCGCCGCGCGCGTGAGGTCATGCGTGAGGTGCGCCAGTCGACCAACGCATTGCCCGACGGTGTCATCGTGCTGACGCAGGACAACGAGATCCAGCGTTACAACGCGGCGGCGCGCATGCTGCTCGGGCTGCGACGGCGGCGCGACCGCGGTCAGCGCGTCGATCATCTCGTGCGCCACCCGGATTTCGTGGCCTACCTGTCAGCCGACGACTACGCCTTGCCCGTGACCATCCCGTCGCCCGTGCGCGAGGGCGGCTGGTTGAGCCTGCGGCTCGTGCCCTACAGCGAAGCGGGCCGGTTGCTCACTGTGCGCGACATTAGCGAGCGCACGCGGCTGACGCGTATGCGTCGCGACTTCGTCGCGAACGCGTCGCACGAACTGCGCACGCCGCTAACAGTAATCTCGGGCTATCTCGATGCCATGCGCGACGACCCTGAATTGCGCGGGGTGTGGGACAAGCCACTCGACGAAATGGGGCAGCAGGCTGACCGGATGCGGCAGATGCTCGATGAGTTGCTGGCGTTGTCGCGGCTCGAGGCCAGTGCCACAGCGCCTGCCGATAAGATCGTCGACATGGGCGGCGTCATTCGTGAGTGCGCTGCCTTGTTTGAAGATGGCGATACGGCCATCGAACCTGAGGTGGTCTCAGGTGCGAATGTGTTGGGCGAGTACGGTGAGATTGTGTCCGTCGTCAGCAATTTGCTGAGCAACGCCATACGCTATGGCGCGGGTGACGCACCCGTGATCGTGCGCTGGTTCAACACGGAAACCGGTGCCGAGTTGGTGGTTGAGGACCGTGGCGAGGGCATCGCGCCCGAGTATATACCGCGGCCCCCGGAGCTCTTCTCCCGGGCCACCCGCGGCCGCGGCCGCGACTCCGGCGGCGGTGGTTTGGGGCTCGCCATCGTCAAGCACGCACTCGCGCGCCACGATGCCACGCTCAAGATCGATAGCACGCTCGGCGAGGGCAGCGCCTTCCGTTGTCTGTTTCCGACTTCTCGGCTTGCGGGCCCCGAGGCCCTGCAGGCGGTTGGTGGCGAGCGCTAACGCTGCGCGTTGAACTGAGTCGGTCCCGCCGGGTCGAACTGCTAAACTTCCGATAGGCCCTCGCATGCGACGGGCGTCACGGCAATACCGCGAGTTTGCGGCGAAGGTAACCGAATGCAGCCCGTCGATCTGACACATCACATTTCGAAGCGCTTCGAGAAGGATCTCGAGGAGTTGCGCGGCAACGTGCTCGCTATGGGCGGTCTAGTTGAATCACAGCTCACGAAGGCCATCGATGCCGTCGTGTCCGGCAACAGCGAGCTGGGCCTTCGCGTCGCGCACGACGACTACAAAGTCAACCGGTTCGAGGTCACGATTGATGAAGCCTGCAGCCGCATCATTGCGACGCGTGCGCCGGCGGCATCGGATCTGCGCCTGATCATGGCCATCATCAAGACGATCACGGATCTCGAGCGTATCGGCGATGAGGCCGAGAAGATCGGTTTTCTTGCTTCCCGGCTCGCCAACATGGATCGGCCCAGCGACTCCTACCGCGAACTCAAGACGCTGGGCGCCCATGTGCGGCGTATGGTGGCCGCGGCCATGGACGCGTTTGCGCGCATGGACGTCGATGCGGCGCTGGCCACGGTGCGTGAGGACGAGTACGTCGACGAGGAGTACGAAAAGATCCAGCGTCAATGCATCACGTTCATGATGGAAGACCCGCGCACGATCCGTCGTTTTATGGACGTGACCTGGGCTGCGCGGTCGCTGGAACGCATTGGCGACCACGCGAAGAACATCTGCGAGTACGTGATCTACATGGTGCGCGGCAAGGATATCCGCCACATCAATGTCGACGAGATTGATCTCGACGAACAGGACTGACGGATGCCGAGACTGACCCGAAGAACGGGCAATGCGCTGACCGCGCTCGCGTGTTTTGGTCTGCTGGCTTTTGCGCTGTACTCGCAGTACGTGCTCGAGCTCTACCCGTGCCCCCTGTGCATCTTTCAGCGCATTGCGGTTGCAGGTCTGGGGCTTGTGACGCTCATCGCGGCGCTCCACAACCCCGCGCGCGTCGGCACTATCGTCTACACCGTGCTGGCACTCGCGACCGGCGGGCTGGGTGTTGGCATCGCCGCACGCCATGTCTGGCTGCAGAACCTGCCGCCTGACCAGGTGCCCGCCTGCGGTGCCGGCCTCGATTACATGCTCGACACCTTGCCGCTCACGAGTGTCGTTCGGCAGGTGCTGACGGCATCCGGTGAGTGTGCCGAAGTGTCCTGGCGCCTCCTTGGCCTGACCATGCCCACCTGGGTGGTAATCGCGGTTTCCGCGTTGCTGCTTTGGGTGCTCGTCGTCAACACGCGGCTGCCACGACGCACTGCCTCGGCTTTGTAGGTCATCAAGTCAGCAGGCGTTGCATGACGCCTTCGTACATTGTCGCCAGCCTGCCGATATCGCTGATCTTCACGTGCTCGTTGATCTTGTGAATGGAGGCATTCACGGGGCCGAGCTCCACGACGTCAACGCCCGCAGGCGCGATGAAGCGACCATCCGACGTGCCGCCGCCCGTCGAAAGCTCGGTGGTGAGGCCCGACACGTCGCGGATCGCCTCGGTCACTGCGTCGGTCAGTGTGCCGGGCTCCGTGAGAAACGGTTCGCCCGACAGGTGCCAGTCGAGCGTGCAGTCGATACCGAATTCGCCGACGAGCGCCGCGACCTTTTGCTGGAGCTCCTTAAACGTCCATTCGGTCGAATAGCGGAAGTTGAAGCGTGCCGAGAGGCTGCCCGGTGTGACATTGGGCGCCCCCGTGTCCGAAACGACCTTGACCACCTGAAACGAGGTGGGCGGGAAGTGGGCGTTGCCGTCGTCGAGCGGCATTCGGACCAGTGCGTCGAGCACGGGCGCAAACGCATGGATGGGGTTGCGCGCGAGGTGCGGGTAGGCAACGTGCCCCTGGATGCCGTGTACGGTCAGCATGCCCGACAGGGACCCGCGTCGACCAATGCGGATGCGGTCACCCAGGGCGTCCTCGCTTGAGGGCTCGCCGATCACGCACCAGTCGATGCGTTCGTCCCGGTCCACGAGTGCCTCCACGACCTTGAGCGTACCGTGCCGCGCCGGGCCTTCCTCGTCGCTCGTGATCAGGAAAGCCAGCGAGCCCTGGTGCTCGGGATGGCGCGCCACGAAGCGCTCGACGGCAACGACCATGGCGGCCAGGCTGGCTTTCATGTCTGCGGCGCCACGCCCGTACAGTAGCCCATCGCGTTGGGTGGGCACGAACGGGTCACTGTCCCACTTCTCGAGTGGCCCGGGCGGCACGACGTCAGTGTGACCGGCGAAGCAGAGCACAGGACCTTCGGTGCCGCGTCGCGACCAGAGGTTGTCGGTCGCAACGGCGCCTTCACCGAATGGCATGTGGGCGTTGGCGAAGCCCAGTGCCGCGAGACGCTCGGCAATCAACGTTTGGCAGCCGGCATCTTCGGGTGTGATTGAGGGGCGTTGGATCAGCGCTTCCGTGAGTTCCAGCGCATCTTTGTTGAAGGTGTGTTCAGTCATCAGGGCTCAAAGCTAATCAGGGGGTTAAGAACGCCGCGGCGGCACAAACGGGGCGCGGACTGCAACAAATCGGTAACGAAAGAGATTTATCCTTGTAAATCATAAATTTGAGTGGCCGCGCGTGGCGTTGCTCCAGAACAACAAAAAAACCGGAATGACCTGCTGGCACGGCATCACCGCGGTGCTGTTTCTGCTCTGTAGTGCGTCGGCACAAGCACAGCAAGGCCGAAACTACATCGCTATCGTGGGCTCGTCGACCGTATACCCTTTTTCGACAGTGGTCGCGGAACGGTTCGGGCGCGGGCAGGTGTTCCGCACGCCGAAAGTCGAGGCGACCGGTTCTGGTGGTGGCCTGAAAGCATTCTGCGCAGGGGTAGGCGCGCGCTTCCCAGATATCGCGAACGCCTCACGTCGCATTAAGGCCTCCGAGCTCGCGTTGTGCCAGGACAATGGCGTGGACGCGGTGCTTGAGGTCAAGGTGGGCTACGACGGCATCGTGCTGGCTAATGCCACGGGCGCGCCGCGCGTGGCATTGACCCGCACGCAGCTCTGGTTGGCGCTGGCCAAGAACGTACCGGCGGCCGATGGCAGTGAGCGGCTCATCGCGAATCCGTACCGCCGTTGGATCGACATCGACCCCTCGTTGCCGGACACGGAGATTGAGGTGCTGGGTCCGCCGCCCACCTCGGGCACGCGCGATGCGTTTGTTGAGCTTGCGATGACGGGTGGCTGCCAGGGCATCGACTGGATTCGTGACCTGCAGGCAAGTAATGCGCCGCGATTTCGTGCGATCTGCCAGGCCGTTCGCGAAGACGGTCATTTCGTTGAGACGGGTGAGAACGACAACCTTACCGTGCAGAAGCTGCGCGCGAATCCGACGGCTCTTGGCATCCTTGGTTTCAGTTTTGTCGATCAGAACACGGACAAGGTGCAGGGCTCGGTCATCGACGGCTTCGAACCCACATTCGAGAACATCGCGTCGGGGCGGTACGCCGTGTCGCGTTCGCTCTACTTCTACGTCAAGCGCTCGCACATCGGCGTCATTCCCGGGCTCGACGAATTCGTTGCCGAGTTTACGAGCGAGCGCGCCTGGGGACGCGACGGCTACCTGGCCGCACGCGGCCTGATCCCGATGCCAATCGCCGAGCGCGCAGAGTATCTCGCAAGCGTCCTCGCGCTGAGCCCCCTTTACCTGTGAGCCCTGCGGCATGATCGCGATGCAACCCGGGACGTTGCTGCTGTTTGGCGCGTTCGCTGCCTTCTCAGTCTTTTTCCTGGGGCGACGGCGCGCGCTGTCACTGGGCACATCACAACAAGGGCTCAAGTCGTTGCCCGCGTATCACGGGGCCTACGCCGCGTTGTGGTTGTTTGTACCTCTGGCACTCGCGCTCCTCGTCTGGTGGTCATTCTCGGGACGCCTCGTTGAACTCAGCATGCTGCAGCGAATTCCTGATGGCGTCATTGCGGACACGGCCGGAAACGCGGGGCTCGTGCTCGACGAAATCCAGAACATCGCCAACGGGGCGATCCGGGTCGAAGATGAAGTGCTGAACGGGCTGGCGCGCGACTACGAGGCTTTGCAGGTCGAATCGCGGCGCAGGCTGACGCTCGCGGCGCTCGCGCTCGCCATTGCGGGCGCGGCATTCGGCCTGATGCGCATTCGCCCGGATTTCAGCGCGAGGCAGCGGGTCGAGCGTTTCATCCGTGCCGTGTTGTTTCTGGCCTCGAGCGTGGCCGTACTGACCACTATCGGTATCGTCGCGACGATGTTGCTTGAGACGATTCGCTTCTTCGGGCAGGTGCCCGAAACCGAGTTTTTATTCGGACTGGAGTGGAGCCCGCAGACCGCGATTCGTAATGACCAGGTTGCCGCCGCCGGAAGTTTTGGGGCCGTGCCGCTTTTGGCGGGAACGCTGCTCGTCGCAACGCTCGCCATGCTGATCGCCGTGCCTGTGGGGCTCATGACGGCCATCTACCTGACGCAGTACGCAGGGCGCGGACTGCGTGCGGTGGTAAAGCCGTTGCTCGAGGTACTGGCCGGGATTCCCACAGTGGTCTATGGATTCTTCGCGGCGCTCACGGTCGCACCGATGGTACGCAGGTTTGGTGAAGGCCTGGGCCTGAACGTCGCTTCCGAGTCGGCGCTCGCAGCGGGGCTCGTGGTCGGCATCATGGTGATCCCCCAGATCTCGTCACTCTCGGACGATGCCTTAACCGCCGTGCCACGCTCGTTGCGCGACGGCGCTCTGGCCCTGGGCGCGACGCGTTCGGAGGCCACTCGCAATGTGCTGTTGCCCGCCGCAATGCCGGGCATCGTCGGCGGCGTCCTGCTCGCGCTGTCTCGCGCAATCGGTGAAACGATGATCGTCGTGATGGCCGCAGGCTTGGCGGCGAACCTCACGGCCAACCCTTTTGAAGCTGTTACCACGATGACGGTCCAGATCGTGTCGCTACTCACGGGCGATCAGGAATTCGCGAGCGCGCGGACGTTGGCGGCCTTTGCGCTGGGCTTGTTCCTGTTCATGGTCACGCTGGCGCTGAATGTGCTTGGGCAGCGCGTCGTGCGCCAGCAACAGGTTCACGAACGCTAGGCCATGGCATGGGTACTCGAAGACGCGCGCAGTGCCGTTGCGGCGAGCCTGCGCCGCCGACACGCCCGCGAGCGCCGGTTCCGCTTGCTCGGTCTGGCCGCCGTGCTTGTCGGCATGCTGTTCTTGCTGTTGTTGTTTGTGACCGTGCTGTCGCAGGGTATTGGTGCCTTTCGTCAGACCGAACTCATGCTCCCCATGGACGTCACGGCGGCTCAGGTCGACCCGCTTGGCGACGGGAGCCGCGAATCGCTGGCCGCCGGGAATTACGACGCTGTCGTGCGGGAGGCCATTCACCGCTCGTTGCCGGGTACCGCGCCTCGCGCCGACCGGGCCGCGCTGGTTGCGCTGGTCAGTGTGGAGGCCGGTTTTAGGCTGCGCGACCGGGTCATCGCAGCACCGGAGCTAGTGGGGCAACGCGTGGAACTCTGGGTGCCCTCGAGCGATGACGTGGATCTCTATGTACAGGGCCGCGTGAATCGTGACACGCCTTTGGCTGCGCGTGAGCTCGAGGACCGGCAGTTTGATTGGGTTGATGCACTCGCCGCGGAGGGGCGGGTGGTACGTGTGTTCAACACGGCGCTCATCAAGAATGGTGATTCCCGAAATCCCGAACTCGCCGGCGTTCGTGCCGCCTTCCGCGGTTCGTTGTACATGCTGGCCGTGATGCTGGTGCTCGCGTTTCCCGTGGGCGTAGCTGCGGCGGTCTATCTCGAGGAGTTTGCGCCGCGCAACCGTTGGACGGACCTCATCGAGGTCAATATCAATAACCTCGCTGCCGTGCCTTCGATTGTGTACGGACTGCTCGGTCTCGTGGTCTTTATCAACTGGCTGGCGCTCCCTCGATCTGCGCCGCTTGTCGGTGGCCTCGTGCTCGCGTTGTTAACGCTGCCCGTGATCATTATCTCGGCGCGGGCCGCCATCAAGGCCGTACCCGCGACCCTGCGCGACGCCGCACTGGCACTGGGCGCTTCACGCGTGCAAACCGTGTTCGGGCATGTGCTGCCCCAGGCGCTGCCGGGTATCATTACGGGGACGGTCATTGGCATCGCACGCGCGCTGGGCGAGACGGCGCCCTTGCTCATGATTGGTATGGTCGCATTCATCGCGGACATCCCCAGAAGCCCTCTCGATCCTTCCACGGCGCTCCCGGTCCAGGTGTACCAGTGGGCCGAGAGTCCGGACCCATCGTTTGTTGCGCGGACGGCGGCGGCCATCATGGTGCTGCTCGCTTTCCTGTTCGCGATGAACTTGCTGGCGCTCATGCTGCGGCGTAAGTTTGAGGGCCACGCGGGATGACGAACGCCGGCACTCAAGTTCGCAATCGGAGACGACGGTGGCAGCCGTAACACCCCAGTCTGAAGACCACGATAAAGCCACGACGATGCCTTCGGAAACAGAGGTCGTTGGTACGCCGTTCGTCGATACGCCGTGCATGCGTGTGCGGGATGTGAGCGTGCGCTACGGCGGCACGGCCGTACTTCACAACGTCAGCCTCGATATTGCGCACCATGAAGCGCTTGCGCTGATTGGCGCATCGGGCAGCGGCAAATCGACGTTTCTGAGGTGTCTCAATCGTATGAATGACACGATTGACGATGCCCGCGTGTCGGGCGAGATCCGTATTGACGATGACGATATCCACGGGCGCGACATGGACGTTGTCGCACTGCGCGCGCGCGTGGGAATGGTGTTCCAGAAACCGAACCCGTTCCCCAGGTCGATTTACGACAATGTCGCCTACGGTCCGCGCATTCATGGCCTCGCAGGAAACCGCGCGGAGCTCGATGACATCGTGCACCAATGTCTCGACCGGGTCGGCTTATTGGCCGAAGTGAAAGACCGGCTCGATGCGAGCGGGACGAGCCTCTCCGACGGGCAGCAACAGCGATTATGTATCGCGAGGACGCTGGCCGTGGGGCCTGAAGTCATTCTCATGGACGAGCCATGCTCGGCGCTCGATCCCATTGCCACGGCGCGGATCGAAGATCTTATCGACGCACTGCGCGAGCGCTACGCGATTGTGATCGTGACGCACTCGATGCAGCAGGCCGCGCGCGTGTCGCAGCGCACCGCTTATTTTCACAAGGGCCAACTGATCGAAGTCGATGAGACGGACCGGCTCTTCACCAATCCCGGTCACCGGCTGACTGAGGACTACATCACAGGCCGCCTGGGCTGAGGTGATCCACTAGTCGATCAGCGCCGCCCAGCGGTCCGCGTCGAAACCCACCGTGACTGCGGTTGCCGTCTCGAGAACGGGGCGCTTGATCAGCGTCGGGTGAGCGATCAGCTGCTTCGCCGGGTCGTCCAGAATCTCCCCACGAGTTGCGTCGTCAAGCCCACGCCAGGTCGTCGAGCGACGGTTGATGAGGGCGTCCGCGCCCACCGCATCAAGCCAGCGCGCGAGCATTGCGGAGTCGGGTGTCGACTCACGGACATCGACAAAGTCGTGCGCCGAGCCGCGCGCATCGAGCCAGCGCCGGGCTTTGCGACAGCTGTCGCAATTCTTGAGGCCGTGGACGGTGATCATCCGTGCGACGCCGCCCGCAGCAGTTCATTGAGCCCGACACGCTTACGCGTCTTCTCGTCAACGCGCTTGACGATGATCGCGGCATAGAGCGAGTAGCGGCCGTCGTGGGAGGGCAGGCTGCCGGGTACCACGACGCTGCCCGCGGGCACGCGGCCGTAGTGCACCTCATTGGTATCCCGGTCGAAGATGCGTGTGCTCTGCCCGATGTACACACCCATCGACAGCACGGCGCCTCGCTCGACGATGACGCCTTCGACGACCTCGGACCGGGCGCCGATGAAGCAGTCGTCCTCGATGATCGTGGGCGTCGCCTGCAGGGGCTCGAGCACACCGCCAATGCCGACACCGCCCGACAAGTGGACATTGCTGCCGATCTGGGCGCAGCTGCCAACCGTGGCCCAGGTGTCCACCATGGTGCCGCTGCCAATGTAGGCGCCGATGTTGGTGTAGGAAGGCATCAGGACAACATCGGGCGCGACGTAGGCACCCTGACGAACCTGTGCGTCGGGTACCACGCGAACGCCATCGCGGGCAAAGTCCTCGGCCGTGTAGTCCGCGTACTTGAGCGGCACTTTGTCGTAGTAGGGGTTCGGCGCGTGCTCAATGCGCGCGTTGTCGCGCAGACGAAACGACAGCAGCACGGCTTTCTTCAGCCACTCGTTGACCTGCCAGTCGCCATCGACGGGCTCCGCAACCCGGGCCTCGCCGCGGTCGAGCAGCCCGATGGCCGCATCGACGGCGTCGCGCAATGCGGTATCCGCCCTGTCGATGGAGTCGCGCGCCTCCCAGGCGGCCTCAATGGTGTCGATGATCGCCTGCATGGCGTCAGCCTCCTTGGCTTGATTCGAAGTCGGCCACGCGCTGGACGGCCTCGAGTGTTTGTTCGGGTGTCGCGACCAGTGACAGTCGCACGTAGCCTTCACCGGGGTTGCGGCCGTCGACTGTGCGCGCGAGGTAGCGCCCTGGCACAACCGTGACGCCGGCACTCGCGTGAAGCTGTCGCGCCCATTCGGTTTCGTCCCCGCCGACGGGTAGCCACACGTAGAACGTCGCGGCCGGTGTGTCGACCGCCCAATGTGTCGCGAGCACGGGCAGTGCTTGAGCGTACTTGTCATTGTATTGCGCGCGATTGTCGGCGACATGGGCGTCGTCGTTCCATGCCGCAATACTGGCCGCCTGCACGGCCAGCGACATCGAGCAGCCATGGTAAGTGCGGTAGCGCCCGTAGTCGCTGATGAGGGCGGTGTCGCCGGCCACAAATCCCGAACGCATACCGGGCAGATTGGAGCGCTTCGAGAGGCTGTGGAACACGAGTACCCGCTCGAACGCGTCGCTACCCAAAGCGGCGGCCGCATTGAGCATCGATACGGGTGGTGTGTCGCGGTAGAGCTCGATATAGCACTCGTCTGTGAGCACGATGAAGTCATGTCGTTGCGCCAGTTCAACGAGGTGCTTCAGGTAATCGAGATCCGCGACCGTGCCGCAGGGGTTCACAGGGTTGCAGAGGTAGAACAGGCGCGCGCGGTCGAAACGCTCGGGCGCGATTGCGTGGAGGTTGGGAAGGAAGTTATGGCCCGCTGTGACATTGAGATAGTCCGGCGCAGCCCCCGCAAGCAAGGCCGCGCCTTCATAGATCTGATAGAACGGGTTGGGCATCAGTACGGTTTGCCCGGCACCCGCGTGGCAGAACACCTGCGCCGCTGCAAACAGCGCTTCTCGGGTTCCCGTGACGGGCTGCACCATGCGCGTGGGGTCGACCGTGACGTCAAAGCGGCGCGCGAGCCAGTCGGCGCAGGCGCTGCGCAGTTCATCACTGCCGCGAATGGTCGGGTAGCGTGAGACGCCATCCACGAGGGCATCCCGATACGCGGCCAGCGCTACTTCGGGTGGCGTGTGTCGCGGTTCCCCAATGGATAGCGGAATCGGCGTGATCGACTTGGGTGGCGTGTTGTCGCGCAGCAACGCATCGAGCTTCTCGAACGGGTAGGGCGCAAGCGCGGCCATGCCCGGATTGGAGGCATCCGTCATACGCGAATCGTCTGGCTTACGACGAGGCTTTCGTCGACACCCTGCAGTAGTGCCTCGCGCAACGCATCGCAGTCTGCATCGCTGAGCGGCTCGTCATTCTCGTCGGTCAGGTAGAACACGTCTTCGGCGCGCTCACCGATGGTCACGATCTTGGCCATCACAATGTAGACCTTACAGTCGATGAGCGTCTCACCGACGCGCATGAGCAGGCCCGGGTGATCGGCGCAGGTGAGCTCCATGACGGTGAAGCGACCCGTCGGATCGGGTCGGAACGTGATGCGTGTCAGCGTGTCGAACATACGCTGACGACGTGATGCCTTGCGGCTGACGCTTGGGATGACGTCCTCGCGGCGCTCGGCAATAGGCAGCAAGCGCTCATAGACATCGGTGAGTTTTTCGTCGTTGATGTCCGCGCCGTCAAAGTCCACGACGATGTAGGTGTCGAGACTGTAGCCATTGTTGATGGGCTCGATGCGTGCGTCGAGCACCGAGAGTCCCAGCTCGTCGAGGCCAGCTGTGACGGCCGCGAATGTGTGCTGGGTGTGCGGTGTATAGAGCATGATCGCAAGCCCACTGGCATCGGTACGCGCGACCACATCGAGCTGCGACGTCTCGAGCCCGTCGCGCGCGAGCGCGCGTGTGTGCCAGGCGATTTCATCGGCGTCGTGGCGCAGGAAATAGTCACCGGGCAGGGCGCGCCACACCGTTTCAAGCTCGGCATCGTTCACGCTGACACCGAGGGTCGCCCGCGCGGCCTCGCGCGTCGCGTCGATAAGCGCTTGCCGCTCGAGCGGGTTCTCGAGGCCACGTTCGAGCGCCTGTCGCGTGGCCTCGTAGAGGTCGCGGAACAGCTTCGACTTCCAGGACGTCCACATGGCCGGGTTCGTGCCCCGTACGTCGGCCACGGTGAGCAGGTAGAGATGGTCGAGCCTGCGCTTGTCACCCACGAGGTTCGCGAACCGCGCAATTACGTCGGGATCACTCAGGTCTTTTTTCTGCGCCGTCATCGACAGCACCAGGTGGTGCTCGACGAGCCAGGACACTAGTTGCGCGTCCTCTTCGGGCAGGCCGTGTTCACGGCAGAACGCAAGCGCGTCGATGGCGCCCAGTTCGGAATGGTCGCCGCCGCGTCCCTTGGCGATGTCGTGGAACAGACCCGAGAGCACGATGAGTGCCTGGTCTTTGATGCTCTTCATGACCGCCGTGCAGTGCGGGAACTCCGACTCATGTCGCGGTGATGTAAAGCGGCGCATATTGCTGACGACAAACAGCGTGTGCTCGTCGACCGTGTAGGCGTGGAACAGGTCGTACTGCATGCGCCCGACGATGCGGCCGAACGCGGGGATGTAAAGACCGAGAACCCCGTAGCGGTTCATACGACGCAGCTCGCGCGTCACGCCACTCGGTGCGCGCAGCAGGTCGAGGAACAGGCGGTGGTTGCGCGGATGCTGGCGAAACTGCTCGTCAATCAGGTGCAGACTGCGTCGCACGAGTCCGAGCGTACGCGCGCTGACACCGCGCAGGTCGGGGTGGTCCTGCATGCAGCGGAACAGCGCCAGTAGTGCCGAGGGGTTGCGCGCGAAGACGTCGTCGTGCACCACCTGCAGGTAACCGTTGTCCGAGACGAACTGATGGTCGATGGGAACGGGCTCGGCGTCCTGCGGCAGCAAAATGTCTTCTTCAAAGCGCTGCAGCAGCATCTCGTTAAGTCGTGACAGCTCCATGACCGTGCGGTAGTAGCGCTGCATCATCTGCTCAACACCGAGCGTGAAGCGCGCGTCCTCGTAGCCCAGCAATTCGGCCAGGGACTTCTGGTGGTCGAACAGCAGGCGGTCCTCGCGCCGGCCGACAAGCGTGTGCAGGCCGTAGCGCACGGTCCAGAGAAAGTGCTGACACTCGACGAGCCGCTGGTGCTGGCCTTGCGTCAGGAAGCCGTGATCGACGAGCTCGCCAAAACTCTCTGCGCCGAAGTGGCGCTTGGCCACCCAGCCAATCATCTGGATGTCGCGCAAGCCGCCCGGGCTGCCCTTCACATTGGGCTCCAGCTTGTAACCTGTGTCGTCGTATCTCCGGTGCCGAGCAATCTGTTCGTCGCGCTTGGCGCGGAAAAATTCGGTCGAAGGCCAGATGGACGCCGGCCCAGTCGCCGCGCCCATGGCTTCGAACAGGGCGTCGGGACCCTCGAGCAAGCGTGCTTCCATGAGCGTGGTGGCCACCGTGACATCGTCAGCTGCCGCTTCGCGGCACTGTTCGACCGTCCGTACGCTGTGGCCAACCTCGAGGCCGCTGTCCCAGAGTGCCGTGACGAACTCGGCGGCCGGCCCCGTATCGCTGTGGTCGTCCGCGAGCAGCAGCATGACGTCGATGTCGGACCCCGGATGTAGTTCGCCGCGGCCGTCGCCGCCGCCGGCAAGGCGCGCTATCCCGCTGGCGCTGACGTGGCAGTGCCGCCAGAGGCGGCGCAGCAGGGCATCAATCAGTCCTGCGTGTGCGGCGACGAGAGCTTCGACCGTTTCGGCGGCATGAAACCGCGCCGCAAGCGCCTGCTTGGCTGCAGCAAGCGGCTCCCGGCAGGCGGAGGCCGTAAACGGCTCAAGCGCTTCGAGTATGGCTTCGAATTCGGCCACGGTGTCGTCGCCCAGGGCCTGGGGCCTGCGTTGACGCGTTTCGCCGCTGACGAGCATCGACGGCTCCGGTCAGGCTGCGTTGGCCTGGTCGCGGTCGCTCGCGCCCAGGGTCAGGATCTCAAAGCCCGTTTCGGTGACGAGCACCGTGTGTTCCCACTGGGTGGACAGCGAATGGTCCTTGGTGACCACCGTCCAGCCATCAGGCAGCAGTTTTGGGTGGCGCTTGCCGGCGTTCACCATGGGCTCGACCGTGAAGATCATGCCCGGCTCGAGCATGAGGCCCGTGCCCGGCTTGCCGAAATGCACGACCTGCGGGTCTTCGTGGAAGCCCTGGCCGATGCCATGACCGCAGTATTCGCGGACGACCGAACAGCGGTTGGCTTCAACAAAAGTCTGGATGGCATGGCCAATATCACCCAGGTGCTTGCCAGGCGCGATCTGGTTGATACCGCGCATCATCGCCTCGTAGCAGATCTTCGACAGGCGCTCGGCCTGTAGCTTGGGCTTGCCCACAAGGAACATGCGGCTCGTATCGCCGTGCCAGCCGTCCTTGATGACCGTGATGTCAATATTCAGCGCATCGCCGTTGCGCAGCTTGCGATCTGAAGGGATGCCGTGGCAGATCACATGATTCAGTGAGGTGCAGATCGACTTCGGGAAGGGCACAGGGCCGCCACCGCGGTAATTGAGCGGCGCCGGAATCGCGTCCTGCACCTCTGTAATGTAGCGGTGGCAGATGTCGTTGAGCTCGTCCGTCGTGATGCCGGGCTTAACATAATCAGAAATCATGTCGAGCACATCGGCCGCAAGACGGCCCGCAATCCGCATCTTGTCCTGCTGCTCGGCGTTTTTGATCGTGACCGGCATGCCTGTTCCTGTTATCTGCTGAGAAGATCAGGGGCGCTCCACGCCCTGGTAGCGGTGCTGCACCAGCCCGCCTGGCGCTGGCACACGCCCGGGCTCTGTGCTATAAAGCGCGCGCCGAGAGGGGCATCGACGGCTGGCTCAAATGCCTGCTGTCCTGCACCCAGCTCGTAATTCTAACTATTCCACACCTATATCGACACCCGGTGCTGGGTGCCCCGCCGAAAAAGGGGTTGCACTTGGGGGATATGGGGAGGCTTAACCCTAAGGAGACTTCCATGGCCGACGTTACCATGCGTCAGATGCTGGAAGCGGGCGTTCATTTCGGACATCAGACCCGCTACTGGAACCCGAAAATGGCCCCGTTCATTTTCGGCGATCGAAACAAGATCCATATCGTCAACCTCGAACGCACGCTGCCCCTGTTCCGCGAAGCGCTGAACTACGTGAGCGGCCTGGCGGCCGACGGCGGCAACATCCTGTTCGTGGGCACCAAGCGGTCCGCCCGTGACACCATCGGCGAAGAAGCCCGCCGTAGCGGTATGCCGTTCGTTAACTACCGCTGGCTCGGCGGCATGCTGACCAACTTCAAGACCATCCGTCAGTCGATCAAGCGCCTCAAGGAGCTGGAGAGCCTGGGCGAGGGTGGCATGGTCGAGTCGCTGACGAAAAAAGAAGTCCTCAACCTGGAGCGCGAGCGCGAGAAGCTTGAGCGCAGCCTGGGCGGCATCAAGGACATGGGCGGTCTGCCGGACGCCATGTTCGTGGTTGACGTCGGTCACGAGAACATCGCCATCGACGAAGCGCGCAAGCTCGGTATTCCGATCGTGGCCGTGGTCGATACGAACTGCGCACCCGACGGCATCGACTACGTGATTCCGGGCAACGATGACGCCATGCGCGCCATCAAGCTCTACTCAACGGCAATCGCCGACGCCGTGCTGGACGGCCGCGCTACGGCGCCGCAGGCGGTGTTGGGTGATGATGACTTCGTCGAACTCGACGAGGAAGGCAACGTCCGCAAGGCCGGTGGCAAGGGTCGTGGTGGTCGTAAACCGGCTGCAAAGGCTGCAGAGCCTGCTGCGAAGGCCGCTGAGCCGGCTGCCGCAGAGGCACCTGAGCCGGTTGCTGAAGCCGTTGCCGAAGCCGAAGCGCCTGCCGCCGAAAGCGACGCCAGCGCCGACGCCTGAGGCACGGCCACAGGGCAATCTGACACGCTGCCGGGACGCAAGTCCCGGCAGCCCCAACACCAATGACGAGGTAACACTCATGGCTATCACCGCAGCAATGGTCAAAGAACTGCGTGAGCGTACAGGCGTCGGCATGATGGAGTGCAAGAAGGCACTCGTTAAGGCCGACGGCGACATGGAAGCGGCAGCACAGCTGCTGCGCGAGTCGGGCCAGGCCAAGGCCGACAAGAAGGCCGGCCGCGTGGCTGCCGAAGGTCGCATCATCGTGCGCCATGGCGACACGGCCGCAATCATCATCGAAGTGAACTGCGAAACCGATTTCGTGGCGAATGACGACAACTTCATCGACTTCGCGGAATCGGTTGCCGCGGTCGCTCTGGCACAGCGCCCGGCTGACGTCGACGCCCTCATGGCGGCCACCTTTGCCGACGGCGAGACGGTCGAAGCCACGCGCACGGCGCTCATCGCGAAGATCGGCGAGAACATCGGCGTCCGTCGGTTCGACATCGTTGAAGCCGGAGACGGCGCGCTGGCGAGTTACACGCATGGCGCCCGCATCGGTTCGCTCGTAGCGGTCTCAGGTGGTGACGACGCGCTGGGCAAGGACCTCGCGATGCACGTAGCGGCCTCGTCGCCCGTGTGCGTCGATGAAGCCGGCGTCCCGCAGGACACCATCGACAGCGAACGCGCCATTCTCCTGGAGCAGGCGAAAGGCAGCGGCAAGCCCGACGACATCATCGCGAAGATGGTCGACGGCCGCATGCGCAAGTTCCTGGGCGAGATCACGCTCGTGGGGCAGCCCTTCGTCAAGGACCCCGACCAGACGGTCGGCAAACTCCTCAAGCAGCACAGCGCGACGGTGTCGGGTTTCGTGCGTTACGAGGTGGGCGAGGGCGTTGAAAAGAAAGAAGACAATTTCGCAGAAGAAGTCATGGCCCAGGTCGCTGCTGCACAGGGCAAGTCCTGAAGCCCTTCGCGATGACCGTTGGTGGCGGGCGCTGGGTTACACTGTCGCCCGCCGTCGCTGCGGCCATGACATCACGGAGGCCATCAACGCATGAGTAAGAAGGCGGCACCGATCGCCAAGCGCGTCCTGCTGAAGCTCAGCGGCGAGGCGCTCATGGGGGATCTCAAGTACGGCATCGATCCGAACGTGATCGGCCGTATCGCGCGTGAAGTGGCCACGATCGTCAGCATGGGGGTCGAGGTCGCCATCGTCATTGGCGGCGGGAACATCTTCCGTGGCGCCGGCCTGGCCCGTGCGGGCATGGACCGCGTCACGGGCGACCACATGGGCATGCTGGCCACGGTGATGAACGCACTGGCGATCCAGGACGCGCTCGAGCGCCAGGAAGTCTACGCGCGCGTGATGTCCGCGCTGGCCATCAATGATGTCTGTGAAGACTACATTCGGCGACGCGCCGTTCGGCACCTCGAGAAGGGCCGCGTCGTGGTGCTGGCCGCAGGTACGGGGAACCCCTTCTTCACGACCGATACTGCTGCGAGCCTGCGCGCTATCGAGATCAGCGCCGACCTCATGCTCAAGGCCACCAAAGTCAACGGGGTGTACGACAGTGACCCGGCAACGAATCCCGATGCCGAGCAGCTGCCTGAAGTCAGTTTCGATCGCGTGCTTGCGGACCGGCTCAACGTCATGGATGCGACGGCGATTGTAATGTGCCGCGACAACTCGGTGCCGCTGCGCGTATTCGACATGACCGAACCCGACGCGCTGGTGCGTGTCATCGAGGGCGAGCCCCTCGGTACTCTCGTTACGGCCTGAAGCCGGGACTGCCTGGGACACCGATATGATTGAAGACATCAAGAAAGACGCCGCAGAGCGTATGGGCAAGAGCGTCGAGTCGCTTCGCGTCGAGCTGCAGAAGATTCGTACGGGTCGTGCTCACACGAGTCTCCTCGATCACATCATGGTCGAGTACTACGGCAGCGACGTGCCGCTGAACCAGGTCGCCAACCTGGGCGTCGAGGATGCCCGCACGCTCACGGTTACGCCTTGGGAGAAGGACATGGTGGCCAAGGTTGAGAAGGCCATTATGAATTCGGACCTCGGACTCAACCCGGCGTCCGCCGGCACCGTGATTCGCGTGCCGCTGCCGCCACTGACCGAAGAACGTCGAAAGGACCTGATCCGCCTCGTGCGTAACGAGGCAGAAGGCGGTCGCGTCGCGATCCGCAACATCCGCCGCGACGCGCTTAACGACTTCAAGGACCTGCTCAAGGAAAAGGAAATCGGCGAAGACGACGAGCGACGCGCCGCAGACGACGTGCAGACTCTGACCGATACCTACGTCGGCCAGGTAGACACGTTGCTGTCCGAGAAAGAAACCGAGCTCATGGAAATCTGAGTTAGCCGGGGTCATGTCGGATCGCGATACGCCAAGCCATCTGGTGCGCCTGCCACAACACGTGGCCGTCATCATGGACGGCAACGGTCGCTGGGCGCGACGGCGTGGTCTGCCCCGTCACCTGGGTCACCGCGCCGGCGTCAAGGCGGTGCGCGCGACGGTGCGCCATTGCGGCGAGCTCGGCGTCGATTACCTGACGCTGTTCGCGTTCTCGAGCGAAAACTGGTCGAGGCCGCGCGACGAAGTCGTCGGCCTCATGAAGCTGTTTCTCGACGCGCTGCAGCGCGAAGTCGCTGAGTTACACGAGAACAATGTCCGCCTGCGGTTCATTGGCGACCTGTCACGATTGTCTGAACGCCTGCGACGCGGGATGCGGGACGCCGAGCGGCTCACCCGTGAGAATAGCGGTTTGTCGCTGCAGATCGCCGTCGGCTTTGGCGGACGGTGGGATATCGTCGAGGCCGCACGCGAGCTGGCCGAACGCGCCCGCTCGGGCACGCTCGATCCGGCGGAGCTCGACGAGCAGCACCTGAGCGACAGCCTGTCGCTTGCGGGCTGCCCCGACCCCGACCTCATGATCCGCACGGGCGGCGAGCAACGCATCAGCAACTTCCTGCTCTGGCACGCGGCTTACGCCGAGCTGTTTTTCTGCGACACGCTCTGGCCCGATTTCGACACGGACGCGCTTGAACAGGCCCTGACCTGGTTCGGCAGTCGCGAACGTCGCTTCGGCCGTGTGGAGACGCTTCCGAAAGAAGAGGCCAGCTGACGTGCTGCGCGCTCGAATCATCACCGCCATTTGCGCACTGGCGGCCATTTTCCTGGTGCTCTTCGTGCTGCCACCCGTGGTGGTCTCTCCGGTCATTCTTCTTGTAATCACGGGCGCGGCCTGGGAGTGGTCGCGGCTTGCGGGGCTTGAGGCTGCGCTGCCGCGTGCCGCCTACATCCTCGGCATCGCGGCGATGACGGCTGCGGCATCGATCACCTGGCCCAATGCGATCTTCGGGCCGCTGCTTGTGGCCGCTGGCATCTGGTGGCTCATCGCATTCGTGCTGGTGGTGCGCTATCCCGTCAAGGTGCCGCGCGAGCTGGTCCTGCTTGGCGGGCCACTCACCCTGGTGCCCGCAGGTTTCGCGCTTGTCGCGTTGACCCGCAACGAGATGCTGACGACGCTTAACGGCGCGGGCCTGTTGTTGTTTGTGCTCGTGACGATCTGGGGTGCCGACGTGGGTGCTTACTTCGCCGGCCGCGCGCTGGGCAAACGCAAGCTCGCGCCGCATGTCAGCCCCAACAAGACCTGGGAGGGCGTGTTCGGCGGGCTCGCGCTCGTGGCGCTCATCGGCCTTGCCGGTGCGTGGATCACCGGGCTCGCCTGGTTTCGTCTCGTGCCGCTGTGTATCGCCGTGGCAGCCATTTCCATCGTCGGTGACCTGACCGTGAGCCTCTTCAAGCGTGAGGCCGGGATCAAGGATTCGGGCACTCTGTTTCCCGGGCACGGCGGGATTCTCGACCGCATCGACAGCATCGCGGCGGGTACGCCGTTGTTCGTGGCGGGCATCTACCTCGGGCATGGACCGTGGTAGTCGCGGGTGCTGACTTAAGCCTACGGGGCCCCTCGTGTATCGTTTCGGACAGCGTTTCGATGCCAGCGGCCCGGGAACGATGGCTGCCGGGTATGGTCTGTAACGACGGTGACGTGCCGAGCGCGCGGAGGGGCCACGAATGACAGTACTGGGCTATGTGTTTGCGCTGATCCTGACGACCAGCCGGCTCGTCGCCGAGCACGAGTTCGGGCACTTCATCGTGGCTCGCTGGTGCGGCATCAAGGTGCTGCGATTCTCGATCGGTTTCGGCAAGCCCATCTGGCGCTACCAGCGTCACCGCGACGACACCGAGTTCTGCATCAGTTCACTGCCGCTGGGTGGTTACGTCAAAATGCTCGACGAGCGCGAGGGCAATGTCTCAGCGCGTGATGCCGGCCGGAGTTTCAACGCCCAGCCCGTCTGGCAACGTATTGCCGTGCTGCTTGCGGGGCCTGCGTTCAATTTCCTGTTTACGATCGCTGCCTACTGGTTGATCTTTGTGCTCGGCACGACAGTGACGCGGCCTGTGGTGGGCGAGGTGGCGCCGGGATCACCCGCCGACGTAGCGGGTCTCGAATACGGCGATGTCATCGTGTCGGTGGGCGACCGTTCGATCAAGGGTTGGCAGAGTGGCTTGCTGGTGCTCGTGGACGAGCTTGTCGACGACGCGCAAATCCCGCTGACGATCGACCGCAAGGGCGAGGGCAGCTTCAAGACCGTGCTCGTGGCCAGTGCCGAGACAGCGCGCTTGAGCGAGCCCGGCAAGCTGTTTGAAGGTCTGGGTTTCGGCGTCTGGTCGCCACCACCCGTCATCGGCGAGGTCAACCCGGATACACCTGCAGCGAACGCGGGTATCCAATCCGGCGACCGCATCCTCACCCTGAACGGCGAGGTGGTTGCGACGTGGACCCAGGTTGTGGAACGTATCCGCGCGTCGGGTGAGCAACCGATTCAGCTGACACTGGAACGTGGCGATCAGGTCGTCGATCTGTCCGTGACACCGCGCATGGAAAAGACGAAAGCAGGCCCCATACCTCAAATCGGGGCCACCAATTATGTTGACGAAGAGACGAAGCCCAAGAATCTGAACGTCGAGCTCAAACTGGGCGTCATCGAAGCCTTGCCCGCTGCGGTTGTGAAGACGGGTGAACTGACGACGTTCACACTCGAAATGTTTGGCCGCATGATCACGGGCTCCGTGTCGACTAAGAATATCTCGGGCCCGATCAACATCGCCGAGTATGCGGGTTTCACCCTGAGCCGCGGCTTCGTCGAGTTTCTGGATTTTCTGGCGCTCGTCAGCGTCAGCCTCGGTGTCCTCAACTTGTTGCCCGTGCCCATGCTCGACGGTGGCCAGATTGTCTACCAGTCCGTCGAGGGCATTACAGGCCGCCCGCTCTCCGAGCGTCTGCAATTGCTCGGCCACCAGGTCGGCCTGTTTCTGCTTGTCGGGGTCATGAGCCTCGCCTTCTACAACGATATCGCCCGCGTCGTCGAACGTTTTCTGAGCTGATCGCCATTACCATGCACACCGAATCCCGAGCCGTTGTTCCGGCCTATCGTTTCGCTGGCCTGCGCCACCGCCTGACCTGGCTCGTGGCGCCCGTCCTGATGCTTGCAGCCGCCACAGCGAATGCCTTCGACGCGTTTGAGGTTCGCAATTTTCGTGTGGAAGGGCTGCAGCGCATCGCCGAAGGTACGGTGTACAACTACCTACCCGTGAACATTGGCGATGTGGTCGATGAGGTCCGGGCCCGCGAGGCCATACGCGCTTTGTACAGCGGCGGCGACGGTCTCTTCGATAGCGTGGAATTGCGCCGCGATGGCAACACACTCGTCATTGTCGTCACGGAGCGCCCCTCGATTGAGAGCTTCTCGATTGAGGGTAACAAGGACATCAAGACCGAAGACCTCACGGACTCACTGCGCTCCGTGGGACTGGCGCGCGGTAAGACTTTTGACCGGTCCGTGCTCGATGAAGTCACGCAGTTCCTCGTCGATCAATACTACAGCCGCGGCAAGTACGGCGTGGCCGTCGAGGCTGATGTCGAGGAGCGCCCGAATAACGCGGTGGCCATTAACGTTACCGTGAAGGAAGGTGAACGCGCCCGCATCCGTCAGATCAACGTGATTGGCAACGACATCTTTAACGACGAAGAGCTCGTCGGTCAGTTTGAGCTCAAGACGCCCAACTGGCTGTCCTGGCTGCGCCAGGACGACCGTTACTCGCGTGAGGCGCTGACCGGTGACCTGGAGACGCTGTCGAGCTACTACCTCGACCGCGGCTACGCCGACTTCCGCGTGACTTCGACGCAGGTCGCAATCTCGCCGGACCGCAAGGACGTATTCATTACCGTCAACGTGTCCGAGGGTGACGTCTACAAGATCGATGACATCAAGATCGCGGGCAAGCTCGTCGTCGAGGAAGAGTTGCTGAAGCAGCTGGTGCTCACCAAGCCGGGCGACATTTTCAACCAGCGCATGCTGACGCAGACGACAGAGCTCATGACCCTGCGGCTCGGGGCCGACGGCTACGCGGATGCCGAAATCAATTTTGCGCCCGAGCTGGACCGTGATGGCAAGACCGTTGATGTCACGATTTTCGTCGAGCCCAACAACCGTATTTACGTACGCAACATCAACTTCGACGGTATCGACCAGGTCAACGACGAAGTCCTGCGCCGCGAGGTGCGCCAAATGGAAGGCGCCTACCTCTCGAACCAGTTGCTCGACCGCTCAAAGATCCGCCTGCAACGCCTGCCTTACCTCGAAACCGTCGATTTCGAGACCGTGCCGGTGCCGGGCGTCAACGACCAGGTCGATGTTGTGTTCGATATCGAGTACGGCCTGCCGGGGCAGTTCGGCGGGGGCCTCGGTTACTCCGAGACCCAGAAGCTGCTGCTCAACGGTAACTTCACGCACACCAACTTCATGGGCACCGGCAACCGCGTCAGTGCGGACATCAACTCGAGCCGGTTCCAGAATCTTTACAGCCTGTCCTACACCGATCCTTACGTGACGATGGACGGCGTGCGCCGCACCGTGTCGCTGTCGTACCGGGATTTCGAGCAGTTCAATGATTCGTCGTCGGATCTTTCGACGGAGACCCTGACAGCGGCGCTGGAGTACAGCTATCCGCTGTCGGAATTTCAGAGCATCAGCCTGGGTGTAGCATTGCAGCGTGCGAGACTCGTTGCTTCTGAGAGCGAACAAGGCCAATTCTCGACGCAACAGGCCATCGACTGGATTACGCAAAATGGTGACGCGAACATCACGGAGATCGATGATCCGTTCTTCGGTGACCTGACCGTCTACACGAGTGAGTTTGATACCTACGAGCTCATCGCGGGCTGGGGTTTTGACAGCCGCAACCGGGCGCTCTTCGCAGACCGCGGCTCGCGCCACCGCCTCTCCTTTGCCTACGCGGTCCCGGGCTCAGATGTCGAGTACTGGACCTTCCGCTATGACGGCGTCAAGCTCGTGCCGCTCTGGGGCCAGTGGACGCTGTCCTTCTCCGCGGATCTCGCGTTTGGTGAAGGTCTCGGGGCGCCGACGGCACTGCCGCCCTACAAGCTGTTTCGTACGGGCGGACCGGGATCTGTGCGCGGCTTCCGCGAATTCGACCTGGGCCCGCGTGACAGTTTTGGCCGTCCTTACGGCGGCAACGTGCTCGTGACAGGCCAGGCCGAGCTGTTCCTGCCCATGCCTGAGCGCTTCCGGGGCCGCGGCCGTGCCGCCCTGTTTTACGACATCGGCAATGTGTTCAGTAACGGGGAAATTCAGTTTACGGACCGACTCGGTGCCGACTTGATCGACTACAGCTTTGATGCGGATCAGCTCAAGCAATCCGTCGGCCTGGCCGTCGAATGGCTCGCGCCACTCGGTCTGTTCCGTTTCAGCTACGCGTACCCGCTCAACGAATTTGGCGGCAACGACCGTATTTTCGGCGACGACGTGGAGCGCTTTCAGTTTACAATTGGACAAGCTTTCTGAGGGAAATCACACCATGTTCGACCTGACTCATCGCACCCGGATTCTGTTTGCAGCGGTGCTGCTCGCAGCGCTGGGTGCATCGCCCGTGGCGTCGGCGCAGGAACTCAAGATTGGCGTCGTCAACGTACAGGCGTTGTTGCAACAGGCGCCGCAGACCAAGGCCTCGCTTGAAGCACTGCAGGAAGAGTTCGCACCGCGAGAGCGCACGGTCCTTGCCAAGCAGAAAGAGCTCGAAGAGCTCAGCGAAAAAGCGCAGCGCGATCTCGCCGTTATGGGTGAAGAAGAACGCCGCAGCATGGAGCGTCAGCTGCGCGACGGCCGCCGCGACCTGGAGCGCCTGCAGGCGGAGTTCGTTGAGGAGAGCAATCTGCGCCGCAACGAAGAGCTGGCCAAGCTCCAGCGCGTCCTGTTGCAGCAGGTGGATACCTACGCACGTGATAATGGCTACGACATCATCTTTGGCGACGGCGTGATCTTCGCGAGCGGGCGCACCAACATCACGCGCGCTGTACTCGACAAGCTCACGGCGGACTTCGAGAGCGCGGCTGGCGGCGACTGATTCCGGCCCCGCCGTGACCGAGCGCTGTGTCGGTGATCTCGCGGTCCAGTTTGGCTGCGAGGTTCAGGGTGACCCGGAGACCCGGGTCTCCCGCGTTGCCACGCTTGCGAACGCCGATGGGGCATCGCTCGCGTTTCTCGCCAATCCGAGTTACCGGGTGCAGCTCGAGGCGACGGCAGCTGGCGCCGTCGTCGTCGCCGAAGCGGACGCCGATGCGGTGCCATCTACGGCGATCGTGGCGGCCGACCCCTACCTAACCTATGCCCGCATGGCCGGGGTGTTGTACCCGTCCCCGGCGGCGCAGCCCGGTATTGGCCCTGGCGCGCAGGTCGACCCCACGGCGAGTGTCGACCCCAGCGCCGAGATCGGGCCCAACGCCGTCATTGGCGCAGGGTCAGTGATCGCCGCGCATGTGGTGATTGGGGCAGGGACCGTTGTCGGGCGTCACTCGACGATTGGCGAGGCCTCGCGGCTGGCGCCCAACGTCACGATCATGGACGACGTCGTCATGGGGGTGCGCTGTGTCGTGCACTCTGGCGCGGTCATCGGCAGCGATGGCTTCGGTATTGCCCGCGGCCCCGCAGGTTGGGAGCGCGTCCCGCAGGTCGGTGGCGTGATCATTGGTGATGACGTCGACGTGGGCGCGTCGACGAGTATTGACCGGGGCGCCATCGAGCCGACGCGCATCGGCAACGGCGTTAAGCTCGATAACCAGATCCAGATCGGCCACAACACGGTTATCGGTGAGCACACGGTCATGGCCGGCATGGTGGGCATCGCCGGCTCCACAACCATTGGCGCCAATTGCGCGTTCGGCGGCAATAGCGGCACCACGGGGCACCTCAGCATCGCGGATGGCGTTATCATTACGGCGCGCTGTACGGTCACGGGCGACATCGATGCGCCCGGCACCTTCGGCGGGGTATTCCCGCACGAGGACATCCGCTCGCACCAGCGCAACGTGGCCCGCTACCGCCAGCTCGACAAGCTTGCGCGGCGTTTGTCGGCGCTCGAGAAGCGCCTGAAGGACAACGAGAACACAGAATGAGCGAGATCAATTTCGCCGACCAGCTCGACATTCGAAAGATCATGTCGCTGATCCCGCACCGCTATCCGTTTTTGCTCATCGACCGTGTGTTGTCGTGCGAGCCCGGCGAGTCGGTGGTGGCCCTCAAGAACGTCACATTCAACGAGCCTTTCTTCCAGGGGCACTTCCCGGGCCGTCCTGTCATGCCCGGTGTTCTCATCATCGAGGCGCTGGCGCAGGCGACAGGCATCCTGGCCTTCGCGACGGTTGGCGAGGGGCCTGGCGAGGGGCGCCTCTATTACTTCGTCGGTATCGACAAGGCGCGCTTCCGACAGCCCGTCGAGCCCGGTGACCAGCTTCGCCTGGAGGCGAAGCTGATTCGGCGCATTCGCAGCGTCTGGCGGTTCGAGGCCACAGCCTGGGTCGGCGACACCAAGGTCGCTTCGGCCGAGCTCATGTGCGCCCCAGGCGAGGCCTGATCCATGGCGGGTATTCACCCGACGGCGATCGTCGACGACGGCGCCAGCATTGCCAGCGACGCCACGGTCGGGCCTTACGCAATCATCGGGCCTGACGTCACAATTGGTTCGGGCACGCTGATCGATGCCCACGTCGTCGCGCGTGGCCCCACAGAGATCGGTCGTGACAACCGCTTCTACCCATTCTCTTCGATCGGCGACGACCCGCAGGACAAGAAATACGCCAACGAGCCCACGAAGCTCGTCATTGGCGACCGCAACACCTTTCGCGAGTACTGCACGGTCAACCGCGGCACGGTCCAGGACCAAGGCGTTACGCGTATCGGCAGTGACAACTGGATCATGTCCTACGTGCACATCGCCCATGACTGTGTGGTTGGTGACCACTGCATCCTGGCCAACAACGCCACGCTGGCCGGCCACGTCAAAGTCGGCGACTGGGCCATCATGGGCGGCTACGCCGGCATCCATCAGTTCTGCCAGATCGGTGCGCATGCCTTCCTCGGGATGTTTGCTGCGATCGGCAAGGACGTGCCCGCGTACGTCATGGTCATGGGCAGCCCTGCGGCCGCCCGGGGCATCAACGCCGAGGGTCTCAAGCGGCGCGATTTCACGCCTGAGCAGGTCCGTAACATCAAGGCCGCTTACAAGGTCGTGTACCGCGAAGGCCTGCGTCTCGAAGAGGCACTGGAGAAACTTCGTAGGTTGGCTCCCGGGCAGCCCGAGATCGTGCCCATGCTTGAGTCTATCGAGCGTTCGGAGCGCAGCATTGTTCGCTGAGGTCGGCGGGACCGGGATGCCTGTCACGGCGCGCTGACTGTGCGCGTCGGTCTCGTCGCGGGCGAAGTGTCGGGCGATCTGCTCGGCGGCGGCCTGATTGAAGCCATCCGCGCACGCCACCCTGATGCACAGTTTGAAGGGGTCGGTGGCAATACGATGCGCGCGGCCGGCATGGACTGTTGGTACGACGCCGAGGCGCTGGCCGTCATGGGGCTGACCGAGGTGTTGGCGCACTTGCCGCGTCTGCTGCGGCTGCGCCGCGATCTCGTTCGCCGCTGGACCGCACAGCCGCCCGATGTCCTGGTCGGCATCGACGCGCCCGATTTCAATCTGGGGCTCGAGCTCAAGTTACGGCGCCGCGGCGTTCGCACCGTGCACTACGTGAGCCCGTCGGTCTGGGCCTGGCGCCAGCGTCGCGTGCGCAAGGTGCGGCGTGCCTGTGACCGGGTCCTGTGTCTGTTGCCCTTTGAACCCGCGTTCTACGCTGATCATGGCGTGCCGGCCGACTTTGTCGGTCACCCGCTGGCCCAGCGCATTTCGCCCGAGTCCGACATCGCTGCGGCCAGGGCCGCACTTTCGATCGCCGGGGACGGGCCGGTCCTGGCCGTCCTGCCAGGCAGCCGGCTCGGTGAGATTGGTCGCCTCGGTGCGGATTTCGCGGCCGCGGCCCAGCAGTTCAGTGCTGCACACCCGGGCGCTACGGTGCTGGTACCGCTGGCGACGCCCGCCGGTGCGGACGCCTTCCGCGCTATTGTCGCCGAGCTGGGCGTTGGTGATAAATTCAGGGTCAGCGTGGGCGATGCGCGGGCCTGCATGGCAGCCTGCGACCTGTTGCTGATGGCCTCGGGTACCGCGACGCTCGAAGGCCTGCTGCACGGTCGTCCCATGGTGGTGGCGTATCGGCTTGCCACCTCGACCTACCGAATCCTGAGGGCCTTCAACCTCGTGAAGCTCAAGCACTTCTCACTGCCGAACCTGCTCACACCCGAGCCGCTCGTCACCGAGGTATTGCAAGACGACGTCACGCCCGAGCGCCTCGCCCGTGAGTTGAGCGCACTGGTGTCGTCGCCCGAACGCGCATCGGCGATGCGCAGTGCGTTTCGTGAGGCGCACACGCTGCTCGCGCGCAACGCCGATGAGCGGGCCGCCGAGCTCGTGCTGGCCACGGCGACTGCGACATGACGGGCCAGCGCGCGCTGCCGCTGCCGCCTGTGCCCGAACTCGGGCCTGTCGCCGGGATCGACGAAGCGGGCCGCGGGCCACTGGCCGGTCCCGTAGTCGCTGCTGCTGTAGTGCTCGATCCGGCGAACACGCCCGAGGGCATCGATGATTCCAAGCGCCTCAAGCAACGCGCCCGTGAGTCGGTTGCGGCGGCCATCCGCGCGTCGGCTTTGCACTATCACGTCGCCATCGTGTCTTCGGACGACGTGGATCGGCTCAACATCCTCCAGGCAACGATGCGGGCGATGGCGCTCGCAGTGGATGGAATTGACGCGACGCTCGCTGAAATCCGCATTGACGGGAATCGTGCGCCAACCTTGACAGCGCGGCACGAGCGCGTGCCCGTAACAACCTGGGTGGGTGGTGACGGGCGTTGTGCTGCGATTGCCGCTGCGTCGATTCTGGCCAAGACGACACGCGATGCACTCATGTGCGACTACGACGCACGCTGGCCCGAGTACGGGTTTGCGAAACACAAGGGCTACGGCACAGCAGCTCACCTGGCGGCGCTGCGTGAACACGGCCCCTGCGACATCCACCGCATCAGTTTCGCGCCCGTGCGTGCGGCGCGGGAGGGCGCCTGATGGCGGCCCAGGCCAGCGCTGTCGCCGAGACTATGGGCGGCACCGAGGCGCAGACTTCGGGCGGATTCGTGCACTTGCACGTGCACACCCAGTACTCACTGGTCGATGGCCTGGTGCGTGTGCCCGAGCTGGTGCGCCAGGCTCGGGAGGCGGGCATGCCCGCTGTGGCGCTGACGGACGCGGGCAACCTGTTTGCCATGGTCAAGTTTTACCGCCAGGCGCTTGCGCAAGGCGTGAAGCCCATCGTGGGTGTCGAGCTGGCGCTCGTCGATGACGACGATGCCAGGACGGACGATGTCCTGGTGGTGCTGTGTCAGGACGCGGCGGGCTACCGCAACCTGACGCGACTTGTGACGCAGAGCTTCCTCGATGGCCAGCTGCGCGGTCGGCCAAGGGTGCGCCGTGACTGGCTGACCGCCGAGACGACGTCCGGCCTGATCGCATTGTCGGGCGGCTTCGCGGGCGACGTGGCGCGGCTTGCGTTGTCGCGCGGTCACGAGGCTGCCGGCGAACGGCTCGAAGCCTGGCGCGGGCTGTTTGGCGATCGCTATTACCTGCAGGTGTCGCGCACGGGCCGGGAGGTCGAAGAGCGCTGGTTGCAGCACGCCGTGAGCCTGTCCGCCGCGCACGGTGTCCCTCTTGTGGCCACCAACGATGTCCGCTTCCTGGCGGCCGGTGACTTCGAAGCCCACGAGGCGCGCGTGTGCATTCATCAGGGCCGCACGCTTGCCGATGCCGGTCGCCCGCGCGTCTACACGCGCGAGCAGTTCCTGCGCTCGCCCGAAGACATGTACGCGCTGTTCGGCGACGTGCCTGTGGCTGTGGCCAATACCGTGACGGTGGCCGCGCGCTGCAGCCTCGACCTAGAACTTGGCAAGAGCTATCTACCCGAGTTCCCGACCCCTGACGAACACACCACGGATTCGTGGCTGCGCCACGTGGCCGCCCTCGGGCTCGAGGAACGGCTCGCCGCGGGCGCACGACACGACGACGGTGAGGAGACTTATGAGGCACGGCTCGCTCGCGAGCTCGACGTGATCTGCGACATGGGCTTTCCGGGTTACTTCCTCATCGTCGCCGACTTCATCCGCTGGGCGCGTGAAAACGGCGTGCCCGTGGGCCCGGGTCGTGGCTCGGGCGCCGGTTCGCTGGTGGCCTGGACGCTGGGCATCACAGACATCGATCCGCTCGAGCATGATCTGCTGTTCGAGCGCTTCCTGAATCCCGAGCGCGTCTCCATGCCTGACTTCGATGTCGACTTTTGCATGGAAGGCCGTGACCGTGTGATTGCCTACGTGGCGGACCACTACGGCCGCAAACGCGTTTCACAGATCATCACCTACGGCACGATGGCCGCGAAAGCGGTGGTTCGTGATGCGGGTCGGGTCCTCGAGTTTCCTTACGGGTTCGTCGACCGCATCGCCAAGCTCATTCCGTTTGAAGTGGGCATGACGCTCGACAAGGCCTTGTCCGAAGAAGCCGAACTCGGGCGGCTCTACGGAGAGGACGAAGAGGTGCGCAGCATCCTCGACCTGGCGCGCTCGCTCGAAGGCTGTGTGCGCAACGCCGGCAAGCACGCGGGCGGCGTTGTCATCGCGCCCACCGAACTTACGGACTTCACACCGCTCTACTGCGAAGAGGGTGGCAACAACCTCGTGACGCAGTTCGACAAGGACGACGTCGAGGCCGCCGGTCTCGTCAAGTTCGACTTCCTGGGCCTGCGCACGCTGACGATCATCGACTGGGCGCTCGACGCCGTGAATGCGCGCCGCGTTGCGGCCGGGGATGCGGCGCTCGACCTCGCCAGCCTGCCTATGGATGACGAGAAGACCTTCGCGCTGCTGCAGCGGTGTCAGACCACGGCTGTGTTCCAGCTGGAATCGCGTGGCATGAAGGACCTCATCAAGCGCCTGCAGCCCGACAGCTTTGCCGACCTGGTGGCGCTCGTGGCGCTGTTTCGACCTGGCCCGCTACAGTCGGGCATGGTCGATGACTTCATCAACCGCAAGCACGGCCGGGGCGGCGAGATCGATTATCTGCATCCCGATCTGCAGCCCGTGCTCGAGTCGACCTACGGCGTCATCCTCTACCAGGAACAGGTGATGCAGATTGCGCAGGTGCTCGCCGGCTACACGCTGGGCGGCGCGGACCTGCTGCGCCGGGCCATGGGCAAAAAGAAGCCCGAGGAGATGGCCAAGCAGCGCGAAATCTTTGTCGTGGGCGCCACGGAGCGCGGCGTCGACAAGGCGCAGGCCGAGTACATCTTCGACCTCATGGAGAAGTTCGCGGGCTACGGTTTCAACAAGTCGCACTCGGCGGCCTACGCCGTGTTGTCCTATCAGACGGCCTGGCTCAAGGCGCATTACCCGGCCGAGTTCATGGCTGCCGTGATGTCGTCGGACATGGACGCCACGGACAAACTCGTGGGCCTCAAGGACGACTGTCGGGCACTGGGTCTTGAGCTGCTGGCGCCCGACATCAACTCGTCGGTGTGGGCGTTCTCAGCGACTGAGGACGGCCGCATCCGTTACGGGCTGGGGGCCGTAAAAGGGGTGGGTCGCGCGGCCATCGATGCGACGATCGAGGCCCGCGAAGCCGACGGGCGGTTCACGGACCTGTCTGACCTGTGTCGGCGCGTCGACGCTGAACGCATCAATCGCCGCATGTTCGAGGCGCTCATCAAGTCGGGTGCGCTCGACGCGCTTGGTCACAACCGGCGCACGCTGTTTGAGGCGCTGCCGCTGGCCCTTGCCCAGGCCGAGCAGGATGCACGCGCCCGCGATGCCGGACAGACCGATCTGTTCGCCCTGGATGATTCCTCGACGCCCGCGGCACCACCCCTGACAATCGCTGAGCATCCCGAGTGGCAGCACGGCGACCGGCTGCGGGCCGAGAAGGAGGCGCTGGGACTCTACCTGAGCGGCCACCCCTTCGAGGCTTACCGCGACATGGCGCAGCACCTCACGAGTGGCTCACTGGCCGACGTGACCTCAATCAAACCACCGCCCGAGGCCGGTAATGGCGGCAGTTTTGCGCAGCCGCGCCGCAACGCCACGGTAGCGGGACTGATTTTTGATATCCGACGGCGCGGCAACCGCACGACGCTGACGCTCGACGACGATACGGGCCGTATCGAAATCCAGCTCTACGCCGAGATGGTCGACGCCGTGCGCCACCTGCTCGTGAAAGACGCGGTGGTCATCGCCAGCGGTCAGCTGCGCTGGGACAACTTCCTGAACGGCTGGTCGTTGTCCACGCGCAGCCTCCGCGACATCGATCATGTCATCGAGGAGCAGGCGCGGCGACTCGTACTCACGCTTGAAAAGTCGGACGACGACGCTGAGGCCATGTTGCAGTTGCGCGCGCTTAAGGAGGCGCTTCAGCCGCACCTCGGCGGCGCCTGTGAGGTGGCCGTCGAGTACTGCGTGGGCGGCAAGACGGCTCAGCTCGCATTCGGTGAGCGCTGGCGCGTGCGGGCCAGCCGTGACCTGCGCCAGGCGCTCGCGGCGTTGCCGGGCGCTGCAGCACTCCGGCTCGCCTTCACGACGGAACACTGATCGTGCGACCACAACGGGCGCTGTGCTAAATTTGCCGGATTGATCTGGCCGGAAGTCTCGGATGGACCTCAAGTTTCTCGATTTCGAACAACCCATCGCTGAGCTCGAAGCGAAAATCGATGGGTTGCGTTACGTCGGCGACGACTCGGGCGTCAACATCGCTGAAGAAATCGACCGGCTGCAGGTCAAGAGTGCTTCGCTGACCAAGCAGATCTTCTCGAGCCTGTCGGCCTGGCAGGTTGCGCAGGTGGCGCGCCACCCGATGCGTCCCTACACCATGGATTATGTGGCCGCGATCTTCGACGACTTCCAGGAGTTGCACGGCGACCGCATGTACGCCGACGACGACGCCATTATCGGTGGCATGGCGCGGCTCGAGGGCACGCCGGTCATGGTGATTGGCCACCAGAAGGGGCGCGACACCAAGGAGCGCGTACGCCGCAACTACGGTATGCCGCGACCCGAGGGTTACCGCAAGGCGCAGCGGCTCATGCAGATGGCCGAGAAGTTTGGTCTACCGATCATTACGCTTATCGACACCCCGGGCGCCTATCCAGGCATCGGCGCCGAAGAGCGCGGCCAGTCAGAAGCCATCGCGCGCAGCCTGTTCGTCATGTCACGACTCAAGACGCCCGTGGTCGGCGTCGTGATCGGCGAGGGTGGTTCGGGCGGCGCACTCGCCATTGGTGTTGCCGACCGCCTGCTCATGCTGCAGTACGCCGTGTACTCGGTCATTTCACCTGAGGGTTGTGCGTCGATTCTCTGGAAGAGCGCCGACAAGGCCGCTGACGCAGCAGATGCCATGCGCATCACGGCCAATGAGCTTGAGCAGTTCGGGCTCATCGATGGTGTGCTCGACGAGCCGCTGGGCGGTGCCCACCGTGACGCCGAGTCCATGGCGGCCGGCCTCAAGAACGCACTCATCGCCCAGGTCGAGGAGCTCAAGGCCTTGCCGACGGAAACGCTGCTCGAACAGCGTGCGGCCAAGCTCGCCGCCTACGGCGAATTCCGCGAAGGCTGATGCCGCTCGATCCCGTCGCGCTGTGTGACGGCATAGACCGCACGGCTGCGACGCTCGGCAAGCGCAGGTTGGCCGTTGCCTACAGCGGCGGTCTCGACTCCACCGTGTTACTGACGCTCGTCGTCTCGGGTAGTGCGCTGCCCGTGCGCGCGCTTCATGTGGATCACGGGCTGCAGGGCGAACAGCCCGACTGGCGCGCCCATGTGGTGGCTGCTTGCGAGCAACGTGACATTGCGCTGCAGGTACTCGATGTGCAGGTCACGCCGGCGCCCGGGGAGAGCGTCGAGGCCGCGGCGCGCACGGCGCGCTACGCGGCGTTCAGCGCGGCACTCGGTGACGATGAGCTGCTGCTCCTGGCGCAACACCGCGATGACCAGGCGGAGACGTTGCTGCTGCAGTTGCTCCGTGGCGCAGGTCCTGCGGGGCTTGCGGCAATGCCGGCCGCAGCCGAGCTGGGCGAGAGCCACCTGCTGCGGCCTTTGCTGGGATGCGACCGCGCCGTTTTGCAGGACTACGCAAGCGCGCATTCACTGCGCTGGTTTGACGACCCGAGCAATGCCGACGACCGCTTTGATCGCAACTACCTGCGCCGTGAGGTGATGCCGCGGCTGCGCGAGCGCTGGCCCGGCCTCGTGACCACGTTGTCCCGGGCTTCGGACTGGCAGGGTGAAGCCGATCGTCTCGCGAGCACACTGGCAGCGGCCGATGCGCGGCGGTTCGCGTCGCGGCCCGCCCGTGTCGACGTCTCTGGCTGGTCAGCGCTGACGCCGGAACGACAACGCAACCTGCTGCGTTTTCTCTGCCGCGCGCAGTCGCTGACAACGCCACCGGCGCGTCGCCTCGAGTCGCTGCAGGCGCTGGCCCTGGGCGACACGCCGCGCGGCGAGGTCCGCTGGCCGGGCGGTGAGGCGCGCCGCTACCGGCACTGGCTGCACCTTACACCGCCGCTGCCGGCGCCACCCGAGGACGCCTGGGCCGCTGCGCCTGATGACACCGGGACACTGGATCTGCCGCAACCCTATGGCCAGTTGCACTACGACCGCGCGGCGCTCGAGGGTGTGGTCGTGCAATGCCGATTCCGGCAGGGCGGTGAGCGCGTGCGCCGGGACCCCGACGCGCACAGCACGTCGTTCGCCGCCTGGTGCCAGCGCGAGGGCATCGCGCCCTGGTTACGACTCCGCGTGCCATTGACGTTTGTGGGCGACGCGCTCGCGGTCATCGGCACACGGGCCGTTTCACCCGATTTCGCGGCCTGGGTGCCGCGCTGGTCCGGGGCGCCCCGGGGTCTCGAACCCTGAGTCCAGGCCCCGTTCAAATTGTCTGTCGGGGGCCCATCTGATAACCTGCTTTTCCGTCTCCAATCACTGGGCAACGGCACGTGCGACAGTGACCGAGAGCCGGAGTGAAGGCTTGCGCCTGGCCCCAACGAGCGATGCTCGAGCGGCCGGGCGAGCTGCGCAAATCCGAGCAGGATTGCGCCGCGACCGCGCCCTTTGCTCCGGCTTTTTTCGTGCCGCAACGACGCGCATCAGTCATTTGAGGCTGTTGCACTGACGCACATGACGAGCAGGCAGACGACGGGTCCGACATGACAGCTTACGTATTCATCACGGGTGGGGTGGTTTCGTCCCTGGGCAAGGGCATTACCTCGGCCTGTCTCGCGGCCATCATGGAGTCGCGCGGGCTGTCCATCAGCATGATGAAGCTCGACCCCTACATCAACGTCGATCCGGGCACGATGAGCCCCTTCCAGCACGGCGAGGTGTTCGTCACCGACGACGGTTCCGAAACCGACCTCGATCTTGGCCACTACGAGCGTTTTGTGCGCATCACGACGGGCCAGCATTCCAACTTCACCACGGGTCGAATCTATGAGTCCGTGATCGCCCGCGAACGTCGCGGCGACTACCTGGGCGCGACCGTGCAGGTGATTCCGCACATCACGGATGAAATGAAAGAGAGCATTCGCCGGGGCGCCGGTGATGCCGACATCTGCTTTGTCGAGATTGGCGGCACCGTGGGCGACATCGAGTCGCTGCCGTTCCTCGAGGCCATTCGTCAGATGGGCGTGGAGCTCGGTCGCGAACGCGTGGCCTACGTGCACCTGACGCTCGTGCCCTACATCGCGACCTCGTCGGAAATCAAAACCAAGCCGACACAGCACTCGGTCAAGGAACTGCGCTCGATTGGGATTCAGCCTGACATCCTGGTCTGCCGTTCCGAGAAGCCGCTGCCTGACGAGCAGCGCCGCAAGATCGCGCTGTTCACGAACGTGCCCGAAAACGCGGTCGTGTCGGCCTACGATGTCGGTGATATCTATGAGATTCCGTCCGTGCTGCACGGGCAGGGGCTCGACGAGATCATTTGCCGCCAGTTCCGCATGGACGTACCCAAGGCTGACCTGTCCGAATGGAAGGCCGTGGTCGACGCCAAGAAAAAGCCCGAGGGCGAGGTCAACATCGCCATGGTCGGCAAGTACGTCGACTTTCGCGACAGCTACATCTCGCTGGCGGAGGCGCTGCTTCATGCGGGGCTGCACACGCGCACGCGCGTCAACATCCACTACGTCGAGTCGCAGGACGTCGAGCGCAATGGGACGAACCAGTTGCGCCAGTACGACGCCATCCTGGTACCGGGCGGTTTCGGTGATCGCGGCATCGAGGGCAAGATTCAGGCGGTACGATTCGCTCGCGAGCGCGGCGTGCCCTACCTCGGTATCTGCCTCGGGATGCAGGTCGCGGTCATTGAGTACGCGCGCCATGTTGCGGGGCTCACGGACGCGCACAGCACCGAATTTGATCGCGAGACGCCGCATCCTGTGGTCGGCCTGATCACGGAATGGCGCGGCATCGACGGCGTGACCGAGCTTCGCAGCGAACAGTCGGACCTGGGCGGCACCATGCGCCTCGGCGCACAGCAGATCCACCTGCAGGACGGCACGGCTGTGCGGGAGATCTACGGCGACAAGGAAATCCGTGAGCGCCACCGCCACCGCTTCGAGGTCAACAACAACTACCGCGACCAGCTCGGCAGCGCCGGTCTCGTGTTCTCGGGCCTGTCTGAAGACGATCTCGTGGAAATGGTCGAGCTGCCCGACCACCCCTGGTTCGTGGCGAGCCAGTTCCACCCCGAGTTCACCTCCAACCCGCGTGATGGTCACCCGCTGTTCTCGGGCTTCATTACCGCGGCGCGCGCCTACGCTGAAAGCGGTCACGAGTCGTCGGGCAGGAGCGCGAGCGCGTGAAGATCGGCGCCATCGAGGTCGGTCTCGACCGGCCGTTTTTCCTGATTGCCGGCAATTGTGTCGTCGAGACGGAAGCCACGACCATGGAGACGGCCGAGCGGCTGCTCGAGACGACGGACAAGCTCGGCATCGGGCTGATCTACAAGTCGTCGTTCGACAAGGCCAACCGCAGTTCTGTCGACAGCTTCCGCGGCCCGGGTATGGGCGAGGGGCTCGAGATCCTGGCGCGGGTGCGCGACAAGCTGGATGTGCCGATTATTACGGACGTGCACGAAGACACGCCGTTCGATGAAGTGGCCGAGGTCGTGGACGTGATGCAAACGCCCGCGTTTCTCTGCCGTCAAACCAATTTCATCGTGAATGTTGCGAAGCAGGGCATCCCGGTCAACATCAAAAAGGGCCAATTTCTGTCTCCCTGGGAAATGGACAATGTTGTCGACAAGGCGCGTTCCACGGGCAACACGGATATCATGGTCTGCGAGCGTGGTTTCTCGTTTGGGTACAACAACCTGATTTCAGATATGCGATCGCTGGCCATCATGCGGCGCACGGGCACACCCGTAGTGTTTGACGCCACGCATTCGGTGCAGCTGCCGGGCGGCAAGGGCCATGCGTCGGGCGGGCAGCGGGAGTTTGTGCCCGTACTCGCGCGCGCGGCCGTGGCCACAGGCGTATCGGGCGTGTTCATGGAGACGCACCCCGACCCATCGCAGGCCTTGTCGGACGGTCCGAACGCCTGGCCGCTCGATGACATGCCGGCGCTGCTTGAAACACTCAAACGCATTGACGAGACAGTAAAATCCGGGGCATTTGCCGAGTCGGCCTACGGGCTCGGCGCAGTGGAGCAATAAGCGGTGCAGGGCACAACGATAAAACTGATTGCGGCGCGTGAGATTCTCGACTCGCGGGGTAACCCGACGGTCGAGGCGGAAGTCTGGTTCGGGGACGGCAGCCACGGCCGTGCCGGCGTGCCCTCGGGCGCATCGACGGGAACGCGCGAGGCCGTTGAACTTCGTGATGGCGACGCAAGCCGTTATCTGGGCAAGGGCGTCACGCAAGCCGTCGCCAACGTGAACGGCGAGATTCGCGATGCGCTCATCGGTCGTGACGGCGCCGATCAGGCCGCCATCGATACGGCGCTCATCGAACTTGATGGTACCGACAACAAGGCCCGGCTTGGCGCCAATGCCCTGTTGGCCGTGTCGCTGGCCGTGGCCAAGGCCCAGGCGGTCAGCCGCAAATTGCCCTTGTTCGCCACGCTCGGCGACAGCGACAACATGCCCGTTCCCATGATGAACATCATCAACGGCGGCGCGCATGCCGACAACAGCGTCGACATCCAGGAATTTATGGTGCTGCCCGTCGGTGCCCCGAGCTTCAGCGAAGCTTTGCGCTGTGGCGCTGAGATTTTCCACGCGCTCAAGAAAGTGCTGGGCGGTCGTGGTCTTTCCACGGCTGTGGGTGACGAGGGCGGCTTCGCGCCCAATCTGCCGTCCAATGAGGCCGCGCTTGAGACCATCATGGAGGCCATCGGCAAGGCGGGCTACCGCGCGGGCGGCGACGTCCTGCTTGGACTCGACGTCGCGAGCTCGGAGTTCTACAAGGACGGCCAGTACGTGCTGGAATCCGAAGGCCGCAGCTTCGATGCTGACGGTTTCGCGGCTTACCTCGCGGGCCTTTGCGACAGCTATCCGATCGTGACCGTCGAAGACGGCATGGACGAATCGGACTGGGACGGCTGGAAGCTGCTGACGGACCGGATCGGTTCTCGCGTGCAGCTCGTGGGCGACGACTTGTTCGTCACCAATACAAAGATCCTGAAGCGCGGCATTGATTCCGGCGTGGGCAACTCGATCCTCATCAAGCCCAATCAGATTGGCACAATGACGGAAACGCTGGCCGCTATCGACATGGCCATTGACGCGGGCTACACGGCCGTCGTGTCGCACCGCTCGGGCGAAACCGCCGATGCCACCATCGCCGACATCGCCGTGGGCACGCGCGCCACACAGATCAAGACGGGCTCACTGTCTCGCTCCGATCGCATTGCCAAGTACAACCAGCTGCTGCGCATCGAAGAGCTGCTCGGCGATCGCGCCACCTATGACGGGCGTGCGGCATTCCCGGCCGGCGTGGCGGTACGTGACTGATGCGTGACGTCGTCCGAACAGGCCGTGCACTGCGTGCCAGCACCGTGTGCCTCCTGGTCGCGGGGGCCTTCTTTGCCTGGACGATGACCCAATTGCTCTTGTCGCCCGATGGTTTGCGCAAGACGCGGGAGCTGCGCGCGGCCGTGGCGACGACGCGCGTGGAGATTGCGTCGCTTGAGCGGCGACATGCGTCGCTGGCTGCCGAGGTCAACAACCTCAAGCGTGGTCTCGAAGCCGCCGAGGAACGCGCGCGCGCTGACCTCGGCATGATCGGCATCAACGAGTCGTTCTACCAGATCATCGTCACGGACGCCGAGTGACCGCCACGGCCGGCGGCTGGCCGCAACCCGCGGCCCATGGCCCGAGCCTGGCAACCGCGCAGCTGCGCACTCAGCCCGAGCACTTCTCGGTCGACGAGATTCCAAACTGGACCCCGACCGGTGACGGCGAGCACGATGTGGTTTACGTGGAGAAGCGCGGCGCCAATACCCGCTGGGTGGCGGGCGCGCTGGCGCGCCACGCGGGCTGCCATGCCCGCGACGTCGGTCATGCCGGGCTTAAGGATCGACATGCGGTGACGCGGCAGTGGTTCAGCGTGCAGCGCGGTGGTCGCCGGATTGACTGGAACGCGCTCGAGGTCGACGGTGTGCGTGTGCTCGAGGTTCATGCGCACCGGCGCAAGCTGCGACCGGGTGCGCTTGTGGGCAATCGCTTTCGCATCGTTGCAATCCTGGGTGACCGCGGGGCCATCGACAGCGAGGCGCTCGAATCCCGTATCGCCGCGGTCAAAGCGCAGGGCGTCCCCAACTATTTCGGTCCGCAGCGGTTTGGGCGCGACGGGGGCAACCTCGTGCTCGCCGGCCGACTGGCCGCGGGTGAACGCCTTGGGCGTGGCGACCGGAGTTTCGCGGTATCCGCTGCTCGCGCCGCGCTATTCAATGCGGTGCTCGCGAGGCGCGTGACCGATGCGAGCTGGTGCGTTCCACAGTCAGGTGATGCGCTCATGTTGTCGGGCTCGAACAGCTTCTTTTTGGCCGGACCCGATGAGTCGCTCGAGGCACTCCGAGCGCGCGCGGACCGCGGCGATCTGCAACCCACGGGCCCACTTTGGGGTGAGGGCGCGTCGGCCGTCGCAGGCGAGGTTGCGGCGCTCGAGTCCCGGGTGGCCCAGGCGCACCCTGAATGGGTTGCGGCCACGCACCGCGCGCGAGCCGAGGGCGCGCGTCGCGCGTTGCGGGTCTTTGCGTCGGAATTCGAGATGGCGCCTGTTGACGCGGGTTACGCGCTGAGTTTCACATTGCCGGCCGGCAGCTTTGCTACGACCGTCGTCAACGAGTTCTTCTCGGTCGACTAATAACGCAGCAGCACGTACACGGCGCCGCTGCCGCCGTCGACTTGTCGCGCCGAAACGAAGGCGGACACGACATCCAACCTGCGCAGCCAGCCGTCGACACTGCCTTTGAGCCGCGGACCGCGGTGACCCGAACCCAGGCCCTTGCCGTGGATGATGCGCACGCAGCGCCAGCCGAAGTGCTCGCAGTCAGCGAGGAACTCGCGCAGCACCTCTTTGGCTTCACGCACCGTGTAGCCGTGCAAATCGAGTTCGGCCTCGACGCGGTAGCCGCCGCGGGCGAGCTTGCGCAGGGTGCGCTCGCCAACCTCAGGGCGGCGAAACCGGAGTGCATCACCATTGCGCCATTCCATCTGCTCGATGTCCGCCTGCAGGCTTTCCTCGAGCACCTGGCGCTCGTCCTCGCGCCGCATGCGGGCGCGTGGCTCGGGTTTGCGGCGGGGTGTCTCGACGCGGTCGTGGTCCAGAGGACGTGCGCCGGAAACCGCGTCGCGGAACAGCGAGTTGTCGTCGTCGTGTTCGGCCATGGCAGGAGTCACCGGGTGAGCTATGAGGATAACCGGGCAGACGGCATGCCGAAAGCGGCGCTTAAGCTCGCCTCCGGGATTGCGTATCATCATGGTTTGCCATGTGCGGGTTCTCGCCCAGTTGAAGATCCTTCTCAGTAACGACGACGGCTACCGCGCCCGGGGCCTCGCGGTGCTTCATGAGCGTCTCAAGCAGCTCGGCTCGGTCGAGGTGGTGGCGCCCGACCGCAACCAGAGTGGCGCCTCGAGTTCCCTGCCCCTGCATGCGCCCTTGCGCGTCACCGAGGCCGCTACCGACATCTACAGCGTCAATGGCACCCCGTCGGACTGCGTGCACCTCGCGCTGGCGGGGTTTCTCGACAGTGATCCCGACATGGTGGTATCCGGCATCAATCACGGCGCCAATCTCGGCGACGACGTCATCTACTCCGGCACCGTGGCAGCGGCCATCGAAGGACGTTACTGCGGGTTGCCTGCCATCGCGGTGTCGCTCGTTGGCGATACGCACACCCATTTCGAGACGGCGGCGGCTGTGACCGGTACGGTCATCGAACGCATGACCCGCGAGCCCTTGCCCGCGGACCTGATCCTGAACATCAACGTCCCCGACGTGCCGCTCGAGTCGCTACAAGGGATTCGCGCCACGCGACTGGGTTTTCGCCACCGCGCAGAACCGCTCATCCGGCAACGTGACCCCCGCGGGCGTGAGATTTACTGGATCGGTCCTGCGGGGCCTGGCGAGGACGCGGGGCCAGGCACGGACTTTCATGCGGTTGAGCACGGCTTTGCCTCCGTGACGCCGCTGCAGATCGACCTCACGCGGCACCAGCAGCTCGAGCAGCTGCGTGGCTGGCTCGGAGCGCTCTCGTGAGCTCCCGGGAAGGTATCGGCATGACGTCGATGCGCACGCGCGAACGATTGGTGCGGCGGCTACAGGAGCAGGGCATTCGTGCGCCGGCTGTGTTGGGTCGCATCCGTGATGTGCCGCGCCACCTGTTCATGGACGAGGCACTTGCAAGCCGCGCTTACGAGGATACGGCGTTGCCCATCGGGCTCGGACAGACGATCAGCCAGCCCTACGTCGTGGCGCGCATGACCGAGGCGCTCATCGAGGCGGGCGCACCCGAAAAGGTGCTCGAGGTCGGCACCGGTTGTGGTTACCAGACAGCGGTGCTCGCGCCGCTGGTGGGCAAGGTATTCTCGGTGGAATACCTGAAGCCCCTGTTGCGCAAGGCGCGCCAGAACGTGGCGGCGCTCAGTCTCTACAACGTCCGCTACCGACAAGGCGATGGCTGGCAGGGCTGGTCCAAGTACGCGCCCTACGATGGCATCATCGTGGCGGCGGCGCCGGAACTCATTCCAACGGCGCTACTCGAACAGCTGGCAGATGGCGGGCGCATGGTCCTGCCCGTGGGCCCGCCGCGTAACCAGCGCCTGATGCGCATCACGCGGACGGACAACGACTATCGACAGGAAGACCTGGGCGGCGTGAGTTTCGTCCCGCTGGTCCGATCAACCTGAGGCAGGCACCGTGAAACTGTTCACGCCACTCTACGACTGGGTGCTCCAACGCGCACGTCACCGACACGCCGTGTACTGGCTGGGTGCGCTCAGCTTTGCGGAGTCCTCGTTTTTCCCGATTCCCCCCGATGTCATGCTCGCCCCCATGGCGCTGGCCGAGCGGGCGCGCGCGTTTTTCTACGCGGCCGTGACCACCGTGACCTCGGTGCTGGGCGGGATCCTCGGTTTCGCGATCGGCTGGTTCCTGCTGGCCTCGATCGAGCCCTGGTTGCTCGAGAGTCACTACGCGGAGGCCTATCTCACGGCGCAGCGCTGGTTTGAGGATTACGGCATATGGATCGTCTTCGTCGCCGGCTTCTCGCCTATTCCCTACAAGGTCTTCACGATCGGGGCGGGCGCGGCGGCCATGAACTTCCCCGCGTTCGTCGCGGCGTCGCTGATCGGTCGCGGTGCGCGCTTCTTCCTGGTCGCTGGGCTCATGTACGCGGGGGGACCCGAAGCGGCCAATCACCTGCGTCGCTACGTCGATCTCATCGGCTGGATTGTTGTGGCTGCGGTCGTTGCGGTGCTGGCGTGGATCGCCGTCACCTGATCACGGCTCTTGCGGGCGTTGTGCTCGCAGGCTGCGGTGGCAAGGCGTTCAACTGGGAGGCGCCGCCGCAGACCGAGCGTGTGCCGGCAAAGGGCACCTACACCGTGCGGTCCGGCGACACGCTTTACAGCATTGCGTTTCGCTACGGGCTCGACCACCGGCAATTGGCGCGCTGGAACGGGCTTAACAATGCGACCTTGATTTACCCCGGGCAGCGCCTTCGGCTCACACAGCCGCCCGCCGCGGCGAATCAGCCACGGCCCAAGCCGCCCGCACGCCAGCCGGCACCCGCGTCAAACCTGAACTGGGCGTGGCCCACGGCCGGGCGCATCGTGGCGCAATTCGACATGGATGCGAAGGTGCCGCGCACGGGCATTCTCATCGGTGGGCAACGCGGGCAACCCGTGCGTGCCGCGGCGCCCGGGCAGGTCGTCTACTCGGGCAGCGGCCTAAAGGGCTACGGCAAGCTCGTCATCGTGCAGCACGACACCGTGTTTCTGAGTGCCTATGGTCATAACGCTGCGTTACTGGTGGCCGAAGGCGAACGGGTCAATGCCGGTCAGCGCATCGCGACAATGGGGGAAACGGGCGCCCAGCGACCGCGGCTGCATTTCGAGATTCGGCGTAACGGCCAGCCTGTTGACCCGATGCCATTGCTGGGTTCGCGCTAGTCAGTCACCGCGCACCAGCGCCAGTATCACGCGACGACCTTCTGCCAGCATCACGTTGAAGGTGCGCACGGCCGCGCCGTCATTCATGACCTCGATACCGATTCCGGCGCGCATCACGGTGCGCATCGCGGCGGCGTCGGGAAACTGCACGCGTTCGCCCGCGGCGAGCAGGATGGTCTCGGGCTCCAGCGCAACGAGCCTTGCCAGGAGGGCCTCGTCGAGGGCGCTGACGTCGCCGCACTGCCAGTCGGTCAGGATGCTGTCGGCCGTGATGGCCAGGCTGCCGCGGTAGTCGCTGCCGGCGATACGAACGCTGTCGGGCGCGTAACGCGTGATGGCATGACGCGGCGTGTCTTCGCGCGAAAACTGCATGGTGTCCTCGGTATTCGGTACGACGCGCGCGACGCGGTGTGCACCGTTACAATGCGCTGCCGTGATGCTCTCGATTATGCCATGAAGCTGCCTGCGAGCCTGCCGCGCCGAGCGGCCGCCGTTGCCGCGCCCGCGCTGCGCGCGGCCGACCTCGATGACCTGGCCCGGGACGCCTGGCACGCTGCTCGCAACCCGCACGGCATGCGTGACCTCGGTGCCGCGCGCGCCTATTACTCGGCGGTTCGCGCGAAGGCCGATGGCATCGAGAAACCCTGGGTGTGCGCGATCGATCCCGTGCGCTTTTCGGCCGACATGCGCGACGTGCGGCTCAGCGCCTGGCCGCTCGACGATTTCGACGCCACCGCCGCCGACGCGCTGCACGCCTCGGTCGCCGAGTTGCTCGCAAGCGACGGTGACCCGCGATTGCGCCGGCTCGAGCTGGTTATGGCCTCGCCGGCACGTTGGTATCTTGTGGGCGAGCACGACGATGCGCTCGTGTTTCACGTAGCGCCCGCAGACAGCCTGTTGGGACACGCGCTGCGTTCGCACAAGCCCGTGGGCGATGACGGGCGGCTCGTGCAACGGCTGACCACGGAGCTGCAGATGCTGTGTCATGCGCAAGGCGCCGCGGTGTCAGGGTTCTGGTTGTCCGCGCCCGGTGGATTGCCAGAGTTAAAGCCGCAATCGCTGCCAGCGCTTGCGAGCGACGATCCGTTCTGGCGCGGGTGCTGGTCGCTGCTGGCGCCGGACGCCGTTGTCGCGAACGGGCCACTCGACGAGGTAGTCCCCGTCGGGCACGTGGTGGCTGCCGATCCGGGTTCGACCCTGCGCATCATTCATAGCGCGCTGTCCAATCCCGAATTGCGAAGACTGACCGTCATTGCCGGCGACGCCACGGTGACGCTGGTGCGCAGTGGCTGGCGTCGCCTGTTCGGGGGGCGTGGCTCATGAGCGGGCGCACGGATCCCTTACCGCTGGCCGTTCGGCCCGTCGCCGAGCACACGCTCGAAGGCATTGATCCAGTGATTGCGCGCGTGCTTGCAGCGCGCGGCATGACCCGGCCCGAAGACATCGAGCTCAGCCTCGCCCGGCTGGCGCCGGTTGGAACACTCGGCGACGTCGACGCGGCTGCTGACTTGCTGCTCGAGCACCGCAAAGGTCGCATTGTCGTCGTCGGCGACTTTGATGCGGACGGCGCCACGAGCACGGCACTGGTATTGCGCTGCCTGCGCGCCTTCGGCTTTTCCAACACCGATTTCCTGGTGCCCAATCGATTCGACTACGGCTACGGGCTGAGCCCTGAGATCGTCGATGTCGCGGCGCAGTCTGCGCCGGAGCTTATCGTAACGGTCGATAACGGCATCTCGAGCGTCGCCGGCGTTGCGCGCGCGCGCGAGCTCGGCATTCGTGTCCTGGTCACCGATCACCACCTGCCGCCCGAGGTGTTGCCCGCGGCCGATGTCATCGTCAACCCCAATGCGCAGGACGATGAGTACCCGAGCAAGTTCCTGGCGGGCGTTGGTGTGGCGTTCTGCGTCATGGTGGCGCTTGCGCGTCGGGTCGCGGGCGACAATCCGGAGCTGGCGCGCTTGCCCGCACGGTTCCTCGATCTCGTGGCGCTTGGCACCGTGGCCGATGTCGTGCCGCTGGATCACAACAACCGGATTCTCGTGCACGCGGGCTTGCAGCGCATTCGATCGGGGGCGTCGGTGCCCGGCATCCGCGCGCTCATCGATGTGGCGGGGCGTCGTCACGGGGATTGTGTCGCGAGCGATCTTGGATACGCCGTGGGGCCGCGCCTCAATGCTGCGGGTCGGCTCGAGGACATGGCGATTGGGATTCGCTGTCTGCTCACCGATGACCCCGATGAGGCCGCGCGACTCGCGCTAGAGCTCGATACGATCAACCGGGCGCGGCGTGAGGTCGAGGCCGACATGCAGGACTCGGCGCTTGCGGCTGTTGCCGCCATCGAAGACGACGCGGGTTTGCCCGCTTGCGTGTGCCTGCACCAGGCCGATTGGCACCAGGGCATTGTGGGTCTCGTGGCGTCGCGCGTGCGCGAGCGTGTGCACCGGCCCGTGTTTGCCTTTGCCGACGAGGGCAAGGGTCGGCTAAAGGGCTCGGGTCGCTCGATCCCGGGCGTGCATTTACGCGATGTACTCGCGGCCGTGGACAGTCAGGCGCCTGGCCTCATCGACAAGTTTGGTGGTCACGCCATGGCCGCAGGTTTGAGTCTGTCGGCCGACGAACTGCCTGAATTTGAAGCGCGTGTCGGCGAGGCCGTTGCGGCGGTGCACCCCGAAGTCGGTCGCGCACCCAACCGGCTCACAGACGGAACGCTCGCGGCCCATGAACTCACGCTTGCACTCGCAGAACAGCTGCGCACCATCACACCCTGGGGGCAGGGTTGTCCTGAGCCTGTGTTTCAGGGTTGCTTCGCGGTTGCCTCGAGCCGCGTCGTCGGCGAACGCCATCTCAAGCTGGCGCTTGCGGGTGGTATAGAGGCGATTGCGTTCAACCAGGCTGACGACCCATTGCCCACTACGGGGGAGTGGCTCGAGCTGGCCTACCGGCTCGACGTCAACACCTGGCGCGATAGCCGCAGGCTGCAGCTTGTGGTGGAACAATGGCAACCTGAGAGGAGGCCCGCGGACGGGCCCGCGCGTGGTACGCTACGCGGCTTTTGAATCTGCCGAGGCTCCCCCGGACATGGAAACCAACGCCATCCGCCAGACGATTGAAGACCTTCGCGACCGTTCGGAGTCGCTCAGGGGGTATCTTTGACTACGCGGGCCGCAAAGAGCGACTCGACGAAGTCTTAAGAGAACTCGAAGACCCGGCGGTCTGGAACGAGCCCGATCGTGCGCAGGCGCTGGGCCAGGAGCGCAGTGAACTCGAGGCCGTGGTGACCTCGCTGGACACTGTGACGTCGCGGCTCGAAGACAGCGACGGCTTACTTGAGCTCGCCATCGAAGAAAATGATGAAGCGACGGTCGAGGAAATCGTCGCCGATCTTGGCGCGATTGAAACTGCGGTTGCCGCGCTCGAATTTCGACGCATGTTTTCCGGCGAGCAGGATGCCTCGCCCGCGTTTGTGGACATTCAATCGGGTGCCGGCGGCACCGAGGCGCAGGACTGGGCGGACATGCTGTTGCGCATGTACCTGAAGTGGGCCGAAGGCCATGGCTTCAAGGCGGAACTCGTCGAAGCCTCTGATGGCGAAGTGGCGGGCATCAAGAGTGCGACGATTCGCGTGGAAGGCGACCACGCCTACGGCTGGCTGCGCACCGAAACGGGCGTGCACCGGCTCGTGCGCAAGTCACCGTTCGATTCGGGCAACCGCAGGCACACGTCGTTTGCCTCTGTGTTCGTGTCGCCGGAGATCGATGACAGCATTGAGATCGACATTGACCCGTCCGATCTTCGTATCGACGTCTACCGCGCCAGTGGGGCCGGTGGCCAGCACGTGAACCGCACGGAGTCAGCTGTGCGCATCACGCACCTGCCGACGAACACGGTGGTTCAGTGCCAGAACGACCGATCGCAGCACAAGAACAAGGCGACCGCCATGAAGCAGCTGCAGTCGAAGCTGTTCGAGCTCGAATTGCAGAAGCGACGCAGCGAAACGCAGGCACTCGAGGACAGCAAGGCCGATGTGGGCTGGGGCAGTCAGATCCGAAGCTACGTACTCGACCAGTCGCGCATCAAGGATTTGCGCACCAACGTCGAGGCGGGCAACACGCAGGCTGTACTCGACGGCGGCCTGGACCCCTTCATCGAAGCCAGTCTCAAACAGGGTTTGTAAGCATGGCCGATCAGAAAGACGACACCGCCCGAGACGAAAACAAGCTCATCGCCGAGCGTCGCCGCAAACTCGACGCACTACGTGAGACGGGCAACGCCTACCCGAACGATTTTCGCCGCGACGTGCTCGCGGGTGACGTGCATGCGCGTTACGGCGAGCTCGACGGCGATGCGCTCGAGGCCACACCGATCACCGTCAGTGTGGCAGGCCGTATGTTGACCAAGCGCGTCATGGGTAAGGCGAGCTTTGTGAAGATCGCCGACCGCAGTGGCGAGATCCAGCTGTTCCTGCAGCGAGACAAACTGCCCGAAGGCGTCTACGCGGCGTTCAAGACCTGGGATCTTGGCGACATCGTTGCGGCAACAGGTACGCTGTTTCGCACACGCACGGGTGAGCTGACGGTGGCGGTCGATGAACTGCGGCTCTTGACCAAGTCGCTGCGCCCGTTGCCAGAGAAGTGGCACGGTCTGACGGACACCGAGACGCGTTATCGGCAGCGCTACGTGGACCTCATCATCAACGGTGAGTCGCGCGACGTGTTCCGCAAGCGCGCGCGCATCATCGGTTTCATCCGGAGCTTTCTTGAGGCGCGCGACTTCATGGAAGTGGAAACGCCCATGATGCAGACCACGCCCGGCGGCGCGATTGCGCGCCCGTTCGTGACGCACCACAACGCGCTCGACATGTCGCTGTTCCTGCGCATTGCTCCTGAGCTCAATCTGAAACGGCTTGTCGTCGGCGGCTTCGAGCGTGTCTACGAGATCAACCGCAACTTCAGAAACGAAGGCTTGTCGACGCAGCACAATCCCGAGTTCACGATGCTCGAGCTCTACCAGGCTTATGCCGATTACAAGGACCTCATCGATCTGCTCGAGGCCATGATTCGCGGCCTGGCCGAAGCGATTTGCGGTGGCACGACCGTGACCTGGCAGGGCGAGACCTACGACCTTGGCAAGCCGTTCGCACAGATCACGATCGAGGACTCGATTGTGGATGCTGTTCCGGCGCTCGCCCGCGATCGGCTGCGTGACATTGCGCATTTGCGCGAGGTGGCGGAGTCGCTTCAGATTCCCGTCAAAGACAGCTACGGCGCGGGTAAACTGCAGATTGAGATCTTCGAGAAGGTCGTCGAGCCGAAGCTCCGCGAGCCGACCTTTATGCTCCGTTACCCGGCCGAGGTTTCGCCGTTGTCACGGGCCAATGACGACGATCCGTTTGTCACGGATCGCTTCGAGTTGTTTATTGGCGGTCGCGAGATTGCGAATGGCTTCTCGGAGCTCAATGACCCGGAAGACCAGGCCGCGCGTTTTCGCGCCCAGGTTGAGCAGCGGGGCGAGGGCGACGACGAAGCCATGCATTACGACGCGGACTACATCCGGGCGCTCGAGTACGGGCTGCCGCCCACAGCGGGTCTTGGCGTCGGCATCGACCGCTTGGCGATGCTGCTAACAGACCAGGGCTCGATTCGCGACGTACTTCTGTTTCCGCACATGCGGCCCGAGGGCGGGAACGACTAGGCGGCGCGCGTCACCGCGCGATCGTCCGTCAGCGACAGCGCGGCATCACCGGCTTCAGCGAGTACCGCGAGGCCGGCGTTGCCGGATGCGACGGCGACTCGTGACGCTGCGCGTCCGTCCAGCATGAGCTCGGCGCCTTCCTCGAGCGAGCCACTGGCTACCTTGATGTGCTGGACGCGACGTTTGACCTTGCCCAGGTGCTCAGTGCGCGCCACTACCTCCTGCCCGGTGTAGCAGCCCTTGCTGAAACTGATGGCGCCAATGCGATCGAGACTCAGCATGTGCGGCGTGTAGCTCCCCGCTGCTGCAGGTCCGACGTCGGCGATACCCGCAGCGATGCGTGCCTGGCGCCACTGTGCATCGGCAACGAGCCCCTTCGGATCTGGCGCATCGATCGGCAGGATCGTTTCGCCAAGATCACCGATCTGCCAGCTGATTGCCTCGGGCGATCCCGGGTAGGGCGCGTCGGACAGCGGCCCCCAAGCCGGTGCGGGTCGGGTGGCCACCACGCGGTGGCTGCTACTTCGGGTGAGGTCGACGCGGGCGCGTAGTCGGAATCGCAGGACATGCTCCAGCCACGGCTCGACCCGATCGTCACGCAGCGCGATGTACAGGGTCGAGTCCTGTCGGATCAGGGTCAAAACGGCCAGTACGCGACCTTTGGCGTCACAGCTTGCCGCGAACAGGACTGGCGCGTCGGGCGTCAGCCGCCTGAGATCCTGAGTGAGTTGTCCCTGCAGAAAGCTTTCGGCGTCTTCGCCGGTCACCTCTAACAGAGCAAGCCAGTTTGCGCGCGTTTCCATACCTGCATTATAGGCCGCCTGATGCGAATCGGGCGGGCTTTTGACGACGCCTTGTCCATGGTTTTGGCGCAGCGCGGAGGCTGTAACACCCTGGGGGTTCTGGCATAATTGAGGCGATGACAAACGAAGTCGAAAACGCATCGAAAGCACCCGCGTCCGGGGACACGAGCGGGCGCCAGCCCGACACTGAGACGCCGCTTGCCGAGCCCGTAATCCACGGCCGCGAGTCAAAGCCGGAGGCCACCGACGATACAACGTCGGGTCCGGTCGAGATTGGCGGACGAAAAGGCCCGGAACCGACGCGTTACGGGGACTGGGAAAAGAATGGTCGCTGCATCGATTTCTGAGGCAACCTCAACGTGATCACCCACTTCGGGTCCCTTGGGCCCGTCGCACAATGACTGCACTCGGTACCACAATGACCGCCAAGCCAAGGCCCTTATCGCCGCATCTATCGGTATACAAATTTCGAATTACCTCGACATTGTCGATTCTTCACCGAATGACCGGCGTCGTGATGAGCATCGGCGCTGTAGCTCTGGTGTGGTGGCTGTTCGCAGTCGCGAGTGGCCCCGAGGCTTACGCCACCTTCCTCTGGGTGGCCGGCTCGATCATCGGGAAAATCGCCATCGCGGGTTGGCTGTTCACCTTTTACTACCACCTGTGCAATGGCATTCGGCACTTGTTCTGGGACGCAGGTCGCGGCTTCGAGCTGACTCAAGCGCGTCGTTCTGGCTGGACGGTGGTCGGCGTCAGCAGTATTGCGACGGTGCCCTCCTGGCTGGTGGCATTCCTGTGAGCGCGACGACGTGTGTCCTGGCCACCTTGTGCCCGGATCGAACGGGAGTCGCCCCATGTCGATGAAATCGCCGCTCGGAAAAGTCCTTGGACTGGGTTCTGCCAAAGAGGGTACAGAACACTGGTGGACGCAACGTGTGACCGCCGTCGCGATGGTGCCGCTCATGCTTTGGTTCGTCATTTCAACACTGACGATGCCGAGCTATGACTTTGCGGCCGTCAGTGCCTGGATCGCCACACCCTTGAACGCCGTGTTGTTGTTGCTGACCAGTGGAACCCTGCTGTATCACTCTGCGCTGGGCACCCAGGTCGTCATCGAGGATTACGTAAAGGGCTTTGCGAAAGTCGTCACCCTGATTCTGGCCCGTTTCGCCTATTTCGCTCTGGGCGCGGCCGCGGCCTTCGCCATTTTGCGCGTCTCGCTGGGAAGCTGATTGATGAGTTCGGACTACGAATGTACTGACCACACCTACGACGTCGTTGTTATCGGCGCCGGTGGCGCCGGGCTGCGGGCCACGTTCGGCCTCGCCGAGGCCGGCTTCGCCACCGCCTGCGTCACCAAGGTGTTCCCGACCCGCAGCCACACTGTGGCAGCGCAGGGCGGCATTAGCGCCGCACTGGGCAACATGGGTGAGGACGACTGGCGCTGGCACATGTACGACACCGTCAAGGGCGCCGACTGGCTCGGTGACCAGGACGCCATCGAATACATGTGCAAGGAAGCCCCGAAGGCGGTGGTTGAGCTTGAGCACTACGGTGTGCCGTTCTCACGCACTGAAGACGGCAAGATCTATCAGCGTCCGTTCGGCGGCATGACCACGCACTACGGAGAAGGCACGGCCCAGCGCACCTGCGCCGCTGCGGACCGCACCGGGCACGCGATGCTGCACACGCTCTACCAACAGTCGCTCAAGCATGATGCAGAGTTCTTCATCGAGTACTTCGCGATCGATCTCATCATGGTCGATGGCGAGTGCCGTGGTGTCATCGCGCTCAACCTGGCCGATGGCCGTCTACACCGGTTCCGCGCTGCCAAGGTGATTCTGGCCACGGGGGGTTACGGTCGGGCCTGGTTCTCATGCACATCGGCGCACACCTGTACCGGCGACGGCGGCGGCATGGTCGCGCGTGCCGGCCTGCCACTGCAGGACATGGAATTTGTGCAGTTCCACCCGACGGGCATCTACGGTGCTGGCTGCCTCATCACCGAGGGCTCGCGCGGGGAGGGTGGCTACCTGACGAATTCAGACGGCGAACGTTTCATGGAGCGCTACGCGCCCAACGCCAAGGACCTCGCCTCGCGTGATGTGGTGTCGCGCGCGATGACGGTCGAGATTCAGGAAGGCCGCGGCGTAGGACCTGAGAGCGATCATATTTTCCTGCATCTGGAGCACCTGGGCCCCGAGGTTATCGACGAGCGCTTGCCAGGCATCGCAGAGACCGCACGCATCTTCGCCGGTGTCGACGTCAACAAGGCGCCGATTCCCGTGTTGCCCACCGTTCACTACAACATGGGCGGTATTCCGACGGATTACCGCGGCCAGGTCCTGACGCTTCGTGATGGTGATCCGGACTCCGTCGTGCCGGGGCTCATGGCGATCGGTGAAGCGGGCTGTGTGTCTGTGCATGGCGCCAATCGCCTGGGCTCGAATTCGCTGCTCGACCTGGTGGTATTCGGTCGGGGTTCCGCCAAACACTGCGCCGAGAGCATGACGCCCGGGGCAGCGCAGCCCGAGCTGCCCGAGAATGCCGGTGAGGCCACCATTGAGCGTCTCGATCGCATGCGTCACGCCAATGGCTCGCGAAACACGGCCGAGATTCGGCTCGAGATGCAGAAGACGATGCAACAGCACGCCGCTGTATTCCGCACGGAATCGCTGCTGCAGGACGGTGTCGAGAAATTGCAGGCGACAGCCGCCAGCATGGCCGACATCAAACTCGCGGATCGCTCTCTGATCTGGAACACCGATCTGGTCGAGGCGCTTGAGTTGGAAAACCTTATGGCCAATGCGATGGGCACCATCGTCTCGGCCGAAAACCGCCACGAGAGTCGTGGCGCACAGGCGCGTGAGGACTATCCGGATCGTGATGACGAAAACTGGATGAAGCACACGCTCATCTGGGTGAATGAAAAAGCTGAGACCTCCATCGACTATCGTCCTGTGCATTCGCATACACTGACGGACGAGGTTGAGGCCATCCCGCCCAAGGCGAGAACCTACTAGGTTCCAGAGGAGTCCCCCGTGGCTGAATTCAGGCTGCCGAAAAATTCGCGACCGACAGAGGGCAAGCACTATCCGGCGCCGGAAGGTGCCACTAACGTGCGCCGCTTCGTGGTGTACCGGTATGACCCCGACGCCGAGCAGCCACCGCGCATGGACACTTATGACATCGACGCCGACAACTGCGGCCCGATGGTTCTCGACGCACTGATCAAGATCAAGAATGAGATTGACCCGAGCCTGACTTTCCGCCGCTCGTGCCGTGAGGGCATCTGTGGCTCCTGCGCCATGAATATCGGCGGCGGCAATACGCTGGCCTGCATCAAGTCGGCCGAAGATATTGGTGACACGGTCGCGATCTACCCGTTACCGCACATGCCGGTCATCAAAGATCTCGTACCCGATCTCACCAACTTCTACGCGCAGTACGCCTCGATCAAACCCTGGCTGCAATCAAAGACGCCGCCGCCGCCGACCACAGAGCGACTGCAGACCAAGGAAGAACAGGAACGCATCGACGAGCCGTCGGCCTGCATCCTCTGCGCCTGTTGCTCGACGAGTTGTCCGAGCTATTGGTGGAACAGCGACCGCTATCTGGGCCCGGCAGCCCTGATGGCGGCCTATCGCTGGCTCGTCGACAGCCGCGACGATGCCACGGGCGAGCGACTCGATGAGCTCGAAGATCCGTTCAAGCTCTACCGCTGCCACACGATCATGAACTGCACGCAGACCTGCCCGAAGGGGCTGAATCCGGCGAAGGCCATTGCCGAGACCAAGAAGCTCATGGCCAAGCGCCGTCACTAGGACGCCTGTGACGGATGCATCGACAGCGGGCGCCGACGCCAGCGCCCACCTGCGTGCCCTGGCCTGGCGCTGCCGTCGCGGTATGCGCGAGCTCGACCAGCTCCTGGTGGGCTTCCTTAAGGACCACTATCCGGGCGCAGATGCGGGGCTTCAGCACCAGTTTGAGCGGCTGCTGGAGCTGCAGGACCCCGTTATCTTTGGCTATCTGGTCCGCGGTGAGCAGCCCGAAGATGCCGGGATTCGCGAAATCGTCCGCGCCGTGCTCGGCGCTGCTGAAACCGTCACGGTTCGAACCTGAGTGGCGGGTCGGTTTCGTCACGCTCTGCCTGAGTGTGTCGGGTGTTTTGACCACAATACTCGTGCCCTGGCCGTCACGTGCCGGGCCCCTGGCGCTGACCGTGGCCACGGCCGCGCTCGAGTTCTTTCGTGTCTGGCGCCTGCCGCCTCCGCCCGACGCCCTGAGGCTCAGGTCGGACGGCAGCTTCTGGGTGCGGCGGGCCGGCATCGAGCGGCCCGCGCGGCTGCACGCGTCCAGCCTGTTTGGCCGCGATTGGGCGCTGTTGGCCTGGCGCGAGCAAGGATTTCCGGGTCGTTTGTGCCAGGTGGCCTGCGTGCGCAGCGACAACGCGGCGGTCTGGTCCAGGGCCCTTCTGATCTGGCGCTGGGCGCCCCGGCGGGACCGGCGTCACATTCGTGTAGACTTGGCGGGATTTTTGCAGAACTTTCCCCGAATCCGCAGGTCTATGGTGGTGACCGCGGGCGGGCCGGTGACGAGTAAAGGGGCACGCCCGCATGGGCTCGACATCCGATGACGCGCTGCTAGTTAAGCGCGTCCAGAAAGGGGACAAGAGTGCTTTCGACCTGTTGGTTCTCAAGTACCAGCACAAGATCGTCAATCTGGTGTCCCGTTATGTGCGCGATGCCGACGAAGCGCTGGACGTCGCCCAGGAGGCCTTTATCAAGGCCTACCGGGCATTGCCACGCTTTCGAGGCGACAGCGCCTTTTACACCTGGCTTTACCGTATCGCCGTGAACACCGCCAAGAACCATCTTGTGGCCGCCAAACGCCGGCCCATGGACTACGACCTGGACCTGCAGGACCCGGACCAGTACGAGATGCACGCGCGGCTCAAGACGACGGATACGCCGGAGGCGGTCGCGCTCAAGGACGAGACACAGCAACAGATCAATCGCTCCATCAACGAGCTGCCGTCCGATCTGCGCACAGCGATCATTCTGCGCGAGATCGATGGCATGAGTTACGAGGAGATCGCACAGACGATGGAGTGCCCCGTGGGCACCGTGCGATCGCGAATTTTCAGGGCGCGCGAAGCCATATCCAAAGGCATCGCATCGCTGGCCGACAAGAACAATTAGAGCCACGGGGGCTGGCAGGAACACAGGTCATGACTGAGGAAATCCAGGAACAAATTTCGGCGTTCATCGATGGTGAATTGCCTGAAGCGGAGGCCGAACTGCTGGTACGGCGTCTGGCGACGGACGCGACCTTGCGCGCCGAAGCCGAACGTCAGATGCGGTTGAGCCAGGTGATTCGTGGCGAGGCCAGCGTGGCTGACGCCGGTTTCTCCGCGCGCGTGCTCGCGGCTATCCACGACGAGCCGACGCTCGACGAGGCGGCCGAGGTGACCACAGCCCCGGTGCAGCGTGGGGGCTGGATACGTTTGGCGGCTGGCGGCGGTATTGTTGCCGGTGTCGCGGCGGTTGCCCTGCTGGCGCTGCCCGACGCGGTGCAGTCGCCGACCATCGAGGCGCAGACGGCCGATACCGTGACAGAACCCACGGCGGGCCTGCCCGATACGGCCGAGTCCTTCGAGTACACCGTGCCCGAGCAAATCAACGACTCGGGTCTCGTCAGCGCTAACCCCGAGCTTGCTGCCTACTACTTAAGCCACAGCGTCAACTCGCCCTCGATCGCCCCGGGCAGCGGCCGCGTGCGCATCCTGTCGACGGAGAGCGGTGCTGAGGCAACCGAGGTAGCCGTGGACGATGCTGCCGATGCCGCGCAGGAGGCATCACGCTAATGCGGGCGCGGGCCTTGCCGTCGCGCCACGTGATGGGGCTCCTGTTGTCTGCCGTGTCCGGCATGGCGCTGGCTCAGCAGACCCCGGACGCGTTGCTCGAGCGCATCAGTTCTGCGGTTAGCGACATCACCTACAGCGGCACCATGATCCGTTCGGTAGACAACAACATCAGCACGCTGCGTGTGATGCACAGCAACCGGGACGGTGTCATTCGCGAGAAGCTCGTCGCCCAGGACGGCGAAGGCCGGGAAGTGATCCGCAATGGCGATCAGCTGATCTGCCTGTTTCCCGAACAACGGATCAAGCTCATCGAGTCGGACAACAGACCTGCCAGCTCGCTGGTCAGGTTGCCACTGGCCGCCAGCGATCTGCAGCGCTACTACGTGCTCGAGGACCACGGTCCTGCGCGCGTCGCGGGCCGCAAGGTGCAGCGCTATTTCATCAAGCCGCGAGATGGCCTACGTTATGGCCACCGGCTTTGGATCGATAGCGAGACCATGTTGCCGCTGCGTATGCAGATGATCGGGCGCAGTAACGTGGTCGAGGAAATCCGGTTTACGAACATCGATATCGGGATCGACATTCCCGATACCGAATTTGAAAGTGATATCGACAGCACGGACTTCAAAGTGATTCGTGCGAGTACGGGCCCAATCCTGCAGGCCACGAGCACAAGCGTTGCTGCAGACACGGTGGCGCGTTCCGAAGGCTGGCCGGCCGAGGCGTCGCCGGGCTTCCGGTTCCGGGCGACGATGACGCAGACTGTTAGCGTCAACGGACAGGTCGCGCAGCGCGTCGTCTTCTCTGATGGGCTGGCCACCGTGTCGGTCTTCATTGCGGCACGCCGTGCCGATGCCAAGGCGAGCAAGCCGCAGTCCCAGATGGCCCGAATTGGCGCCGTGCACAGCTACCAGCGCGACATGGGTGACAAGACGGTCACGCTGATGGGTGAAGTGCCCGAAGCCACGTTGCGCCAGGTTGCCGATCTCGCCGAGAAGCAACTCATGGGCGTCTCAGCGCCCGTCGCCGAGGACTGATTTTGATCAAGGCCCGCGTGACGGGGTATCGCGATGACCAGCTCATCGCGACCGTGCCGCGCCGGGTGGCCTGCCGTCGCTGTCTCGACGGCAAAGGCTGTGGCATGGGGCTCATCGGCAGCCGTCCTTCCGACAGAGTCACTGTCGCGCTGCCGGCGCCGCGCACGCGTCCCGAACCCGGCAGTGACATCACGTTATTCGGTGCGCCCGGTGTTGTCGGGGCGGCGATGCTCGGCTACGGGTTGCCGCTCGCGGGTGTCCTTGCGGGCGCCGCTCTCGGGCCCGCCGCCGCGTTGGCAGGCTTGCTCGGGGGTGTTGCCGTGTCGCGCGCGGTGCTCCAGGGCCGCGTCGGCTGGCGTATCGTCGACGAGTGTGGTGCGCGTTGAGGGCACTGACGCTGTATTCGCGCCAGGGCTGCCACCTCTGCGAAGACTTTCTTGAGGCACTGTCGCCGTTGATTCGCGGTCGCGCGCGCGTCGACGTGACCGATATCGATACCGACCCAGGGCTCGTAGCCGCTTATGGTGTCCGTGTGCCCGTACTCTGTGACGGCGAAACGCTTATCTGTGAAGCCTTTGTCGATGACCGTGCCGTGCGGGAACACCTGGATGCGACCGACTAGGCGGTTCTTGGCGACTGCACCGTCTATAATGGCCGTTTGCCGCGCCGGCAATGAATCCCCCCATGCAGAACATCCGCAACTTCTCGATCATCGCGCACATCGATCATGGCAAGTCGACCCTTGCCGATCGGTTCATTCAGCTATGTGGGGGCTTAAGCGAACGCGAGATGGCCGAGCAGGTTCTCGACTCGATGGACATCGAGCGTGAACGTGGCATCACGATAAAGGCGCAGAGTGTGACGCTGCATTACGACGCTGACGATGGTGAGCGTTACCAGCTCAATCTGATCGACACGCCTGGGCACGTCGACTTCTCCTACGAGGTGTCGCGCTCGCTGTCGGCGTGCGAGGGGGCGCTGCTCGTTGTCGATGCCGCGCAGGGTGTTGAGGCGCAGAGTGTGGCCAATTGCTACACCGCCATCGACCAGGGCCTCGAAGTGCTGCCCGTGCTCAACAAGCTCGATTTGCCCGCGGCCGACCCGGATCGCGTCTGCCAGGAGATCGAAGAGATCATCGGAATCGATGCGACGGACGCCTCTCGGGTGAGCGCCAAGACCGGCGAGGGCGTGAAGGACTTGCTCGAGCGTATCGTGCGCGACATCCCGCCGCCCAAGGGCGGTGCCGATGAGCCGTTGCAAGCGCTCATCATCGACAGTTGGTTCGATAACTACGTCGGCGTGGTGTCGCTCGTGCGTATCGTCAACGGTACGCTGCGCAAGGGCGAGAAGGTGCGGATCATGTCGACGGCGTCCGCGCACATCGTGGACCGTTTGGGTTGCTTCACACCGAAGATGCTCGACCAGGACGCCCTGCACACGGGCGAAGTTGGTTTCGTGATCACAGGCATCAAGGAGATCGAGGGCGCGCCGGTAGGTGACACGATCACCCACGAGCAGCGTCAGGCACCCGAGCCGCTGGCAGGCTTCAAACAGCTGCAGCCAAAAGTATTTGCGGGCATGTTCCCGATCAGCTCCGACGACTACGAGTCGTTCCGCGAGGCGCTTCAGAAGCTGCGCCTCAACGACGCCGCACTCCATTTCGAGCCCGAGACGTCGGCGGCGCTGGGTTTTGGTTTCCGTTGCGGCTTCCTGGGGATGCTGCACATGGAAATCGTGCAGGAACGGCTGGAGCGCGAGTACGAGCTGGAACTCATCACCACGGCACCGACCGTGATTTACGAGATCCTGACGACGCGCGGCGAAACCGAGTACGTCGACAATCCGGCCAACCTGCCGGCCGTGAATCTTATCGATGAGTTTCGCGAGCCCATCATCAGCGCGTCGATTCTCGTGCCCGAGGCGCACGTGGGCGCGGTCATCAAGCTGTGTATCGAGAAGCGCGGCGTGCAGACCCGCATGCAGTACCTGGGTGGCCAGGTGTCCATCGAATACGACCTGCCGCTGGCCGAAGTGGTGCTCGACTTTTTTGACCGGCTCAAGTCGGTGAGCCGCGGATTTGCCTCGTTCGACTACCACTTCGCGCGTTACGAGGCCGCAAAGCTCGTTCGGCTCGACTTGCTGATCAACGGTGATCGCGTCGACGCGCTGTCGGTCATCGTGCACCGCGACCGCGCTCAGGCGCGTGGCCGTGAACTCGCAGACCGCATGCGTGAGCTCATTCCACGGCAGATGTTCGATGTGGCCATTCAGGCCGCCATCGGCAACCAGATTATTTCGCGCACGACTGTCAAGGCGCTGCGCAAGAACGTCACCGCAAAGTGCTATGGCGGTGACGTGTCCCGAAAACGCAAACTGCTCGAGAAGCAGAAGGCCGGGAAGCGGCGAATGAAGCAGGTGGGTTCCGTCGAAATTCCGCAGGAAGCCTTCCTCGCCGTGCTCAAGGTCGACAGCTGAGGATTACGCCATGGTGCCGGACTGGGTCAATCTGCCATTAGTGTTCGTCATCATCACGGCCGCAACGGGCGCCGTGGTGTTGCTCGATCGATTCTACCTGCGGCCGCAGCGGGAGGCGGGCAACGTTACGGAGGTGCCGGCCTACGTCGATTTCTCGCGTGGCTTTTTCCCCATCTTCGCGGTGATCCTCGTGTTGCGTTCGTTCGTCTTCGAGCCCTACCGCATCCCGTCCGAGTCGATGGTGCCGACGCTGCTGATCGGCGACTTTGTCGTCGTCAACAAATACTCCTACGGCTTGCGACTGCCGGTCACCAATACGCTGATCTGGGAGACGGGCGCACCCAAGCGGGGCGACGTGGCGGTGTTTCGCAAGCCGGAGGAGCCCAACGTCAACTTCATCAAGCGTGTTGTTGGCTTGCCGGGTGACCGGCTCGACTACGGCTCCGACCACGTTCTCCGTGTTAACGGTGAGCCCGTGGCCATCGTGCGGACCGGGACCTTTAGAAACGCCGACAACGAAGGCCTCTTGTTCGATGAAACACTGGGCGATGTCGTTCACCCGATTCTGATCCAGACCACGTGGACCAAACCGTTCACGCGCATCGTCGGTCCTGACTGCTATTTCATGATGGGCGACAATCGGGATCGCAGTCACGACAGCCGGTACAACGATATCGGCTGCGTGCCCAGCGAGAATCTGGTGGGCCGTGCGACCCGGATCTGGTTGAGTTGGCAATTATGGGACATGCCTCGCTGGGGCCGGATCGGCAATAAGATACAATAGCGCCGTTTTCGAGCTTGCGAGGCGAATCACTATGACGCGCATGCAGACCAATCCGACCCGTCAAACGGGGATGACGACGCTGGGTCTTCTGATCCTGCTCGTGTTCATCGGCATCTTCCTGTACGCGGGGGTACGGCTTGTGCCGGTCTATCTCGAAGATCTCAAGATCGCGGGTACCTTCAAAAGCCTCGAGCAGGAGTTCTCGGGCGGCGCCAGCAGCAAGACGGCGATTCAAAAGTCGATCGGCAAGCGATTCGACGTCGAAAGCGTCAATGTCGTCGCGTCAAAGGACATCAAGATCCGCAAGACCAGCCGTGGCTACGACGTGAGCATCGACTACACGAACAAGCAGCCGTTCCTGTTCAACATCTACCTTGCGGTCGATTTCTCACACCGGGTCTCGCTAGAGCGATGAGCCGTGTCGGCTGAAGCCCGGGAAGGCCGGCTCGCCGGGTTTCTCGACGCCATCGATTACCGGCCTGAAGACCCCGAGCTCATCGAGCGCGCACTGCGCCACCGCAGTGCTCAGGGGCGAAACAACGAACGACTGGAGTTTCTAGGCGACGCTGTGCTCGACACGGTCGTATCGCGCGTCCTCTTTAATCGCTTCCCCCACGCCACCGAAGGCGTGCTCAGCCGATTGCGCGCGTCGGTCGTCAAGGACGAATCACTGGCCGAGTTGAGCGCGGGCCTCGGGCTTGGCGACCTCGTGGCACTGGGGCCCGGCGAGCTCAAATCGGGCGGCGCACGCCGCGACTCGATCATGGCTGACGCACTCGAGGCAGTCTTTGGCGCCGTGTTCATCGATGGCGGCTACGACGCTGCTGAGCACGTTATCCTCGCCGTGATGCGCGACCGGCTCGAAACCCTCGAGCTCGATGCGGCGCGTAAGGACGCAAAGACAGAACTGCAGGAACGCCTGCAGCGAGATGGCCTGGCATTACCGGAGTATGCGTTGACAGATACGAGCGGACCGGCACATCGGCAGCGCTTTCGCGCGAGTTGCCGTGTTGTCGCAATCGACGCGATCACGGAGGGCGAGGGCTCAAGCCGTCGCCGTGCCGAGCAACGCGCTGCGCAGGCGATGCTGTCCCGACTCACAGGTGTGCCGGCCGATGCCTGAGGGGTTTCGCAACGACGCCGACTACCGCTGTGGCTTCGTCGCCGTGGTGGGTCGGCCCAATGTCGGTAAATCGACGTTGATCAATCACTACGTCGGAAGCAAGGTCTCGATCGTAAGCCCGCGCCCGCAAACTACGCGTCACCGCATTCTTGGTGTGGCCACAGCGGACGATGCGCAGCTCGTGTTCATCGATACGCCGGGATTGCATGTCGGGCAAAAGAAAGCCATCAACAGAATGATGAACCGGGCGGCGCTTAGCGCGCTCGGTGATGCCGACGCCATTCTCTGGCTCGTCGAGGCTGGGCAATGGACGGCGTCCGATGAGAATGTGCTCGCACGGCTCAAAGATTGCAACGTGCCGGTGCTGTGCGCCATCAACAAGGTCGACCTCATGGCTGACAAGCAACAGCTACTGCCATTCATCGAGTCGATGGGTAAGCGGCGCGAGCTGCACGCCATTGTGCCGGTGTCGGCCCGAACGGGTGCCCAGACCGGTGAACTGCGCGAATCGCTCGTCGCACTCATGCCGCTGTCGCCGGCCATGTTCCCCGACGAGATGCTAACGGACCGCGGCGAGGGTTTCCGCTTCGCAGAGATCGTTCGGGAGAAACTTACGCTCCGGCTGCGCCAGGAGCTGCCCTACGGTCTGACCGTGCAAACGGAACGCATCGAGCGCGACGGTGAGCGGCTCGTCGTGCACTGCACGATTTTTGTCGAGCGCGACTCGCAGAAGGGCATTGTCGTCGGCAAGGGCGGCCACCAGCTGCGCGATGTTGGCACGGCGGCGCGTCGCGACATGATCCGCGTCGTCGACCGTCCCGTGCACCTCGAGCTCTGGGTCAAGGTGCGCGACAACTGGGCCGACAGCGAGCAGGAGCTGCAGCGACTCGGCTACGGCGACGAGTAGCCCGTGGACGCGGGGCAACGCATTCAACTGCAGCCCTGCTGGGTGCTGCACCGTCGCGATTTTCGCGACTCCAGCCAGATCATCGAGGTACTGAGCCGAGAGCACGGGCGACTGGGCCTTGTGGCCCGCGGCATCAAACGTCCCAAGAGCCGCTTGCGCGGCATCCTGCAGCCGTTCGCACCGCTGTTGCTCTCGTGGGTTGCGGGTCGTGAGCTTGCTACAATGAGCGGCGCAGAACCCGGGCAGGGTGCGCCGCACCACCTGCGGGACACGCGGCTCATGTCGGGGTTCTACATCAACGAACTGATCTTGAGACTGACGCACCGTTTCGACCCGCAGCCCGATGTGTTTGATCGGTATGCGCACTGCCTGCAACGCCTGTCCGGAGACGACCCGGTTGCGGCAACCCTGCGCGACTTTGAGCTCGATCTGCTCGACGCGCTGGGCTTCGCACCAAACCTCACGAACGACGTTGTGAGTGGCGCACCCGTTGAGGCGGGCCGTGCCTATGACTTTGTGGTCGATGAGGGACCGCACGCGACACAAACGGGCGCGGGCGTGGAAGCTGTCGACGGGGCCGTGTTGCTGGCCATGGCGGCCCGCGATTGGCGCGAGCCCGAGGTGTTGCGCACGGCCCGGCGGCTGCTGGGGCGCGCGATCGACCTGCAGCTCGATGGCAAACCGTTGCACACGCGGCGGGTGCTCAGAGACTTGCGTCAGCGTGACTATGGGACGGGAGCCCAGTAATGCACAGCCCAATCTTCCTCGGCGTCAACGTCGACCACGTGGCCACACTTCGGCAGGCGCGCGGCGAGCGCTACCCGGACCCGGTGGCCGCAGCGCTCGTGGCCGAGCGCTCGGGCGCAGACTCGATTACGGTCCACCTGCGTGAAGACCGCCGGCATATTCAGGACCACGACGTTGTGCGATTGCAGGCGAGCACGCAGACGCGGGTGAACCTCGAAATGGCGGTCACCGATGCCATGCTCGAATTTGCGCGCGAGGTGGGGCCAGCCGATTGCTGCCTGGTGCCGGAGAAACGCGAAGAGCTGACCACCGAAGGCGGGCTCGACGTGGCCGGCGCCCAGGCGCGCATCAAGGATGCCGTTGATGCCTTGCCCGGGATTCGGGTGTCGCTGTTTATCGATGCCGATCGCGCGCAGATCGATGCGGCGGCGGCGACCGGCGCGCCCGTCATCGAATTGCACACGGGACACTACGCGCTCGCACGCGGTGGCGACGTTGGCAACGAGCTGGCGCGTATCCGCGAGGCCTCGCGCTACGCGTCGTCGCTGGGTCTGACCGTTCACGCGGGCCACGGCTTGACGCGGCACAACGTGCAGCCGATCGCGGCCATTGCCGAGATCGTCGAGCTCAACATCGGCCACGCGCTGATCGCCGACAGCGTATTTGAGGGCGTGCCCGCTGCGGTTGCCGAGATGAAGCGTCTCATGGTGGAGGCGCGAACATGATCTACGGTGTCGGCACCGACGTCGTGGAGGTCAGCCGCATCGCGGCCACCTTTGAACGCTTCGGGGACCACTTTGTGAACCGGCTGCTGCTCGACGAGGAACGTGCGTTATTCGACCGCTACAAGCGCAAGGTGCGGTTTCTGGCCATGCGTTTCGCCGCCAAGGAGGCCTGTGTCAAAGCCATGGGTACGGGTTTCTCCAATGGTATGTGGATTCGCGATGTCGGTGTGGTCAGCGACCCGCTCGGTAAGCCGCTGGTCGTCTTCAGCGAGCGCGGCCGCGCCAAGTGTGAGGCGCTGGGCATCGGTGAGGCACATGTGAGCCTGACGGATGAAGCCGGGCTCGTCGTGGCCATGGCCATCATGGAACGCAGGACCTGACGGCCATGCACTACATGACCTTTGACATCGAGACCGTGCCTGACCTTGAGTCGGGGCGCCGACTGTACGGGCTCGAATCGCTCGACGACGAGGGCGCCCACGCGGCGATGGTGGCACTGCGCGAGCAGAAGGCCGGGACCGACTTCATGCCCCTGCACCTGCACCGCGTCGTGGCCATCTCGGTGGCGCTGCGCAGCGGCGCTGACTTCAAGGTCTGGTCGCTGGGCGACAGCGACGCCGATGAGGCCGAGATCGTGCGCCGCTTCTTCGATGGCATCGAGCGCTTCGCGCCGGATCTTGTGACCTGGAACGGCTCGGGCTTTGATTTACCCGTCCTGCACTACCGCGCGCTGCGGCACGGCATCGATGCCTCGCGCTACTGGGAGGTAGGCGAGGGCGAACGAGAGTGGCGCTTCAACAATTACCTGGGTCGTTTCCACTGGCGTCACATTGACCTCATGGACGTGCTGGCCGGCTACCAGGCGCGCGGGCGCGCACCACTCGACGAGATTGCCGTCATGCTCGGGTTCCCCGGCAAGCTCGGTATGAGCGGCGACAAGGTCTGGTCGGCCTTCAATGCGGGCGAGATCGAGCGGATTCGTAATTACTGCGAGACGGATGTCGTCAACACCTGGCTTGTGTTCCTGCGCTTCGAGCACATGCGGGGTCACATTGATGCGGCCGGGCTCGAGCGCGAGCTGGCGCTGGTTCGGGGCGCACTCCAGGAGTCAGGTGGACCGCACTTTGAGGAATACCTGGCTGCCTGGTCCGAGGCCGGTCATGGGTAGAAGAGCCAGCAAGTTTTCGCGAGAGCCGGTGACGAGTGGTATCCGGGCGCTGACGCATGACGGTCGGGGCATTGCCGACACAGAGGGCAAGACGGTGTTTGTGGACGGTGCGCTGCCCGGTGAGACTGTCGAGTGGGTGCGCACGCGGCGCAAGCGGAATTTCGACGAGGCACGGTGCGAGCAAGTGCTCGTGGCCTCTGAGAACCGCGTCGAACCGGCCTGTCCCGTCTTCGGGCAGTGCGGCGGCTGCGTCATGCAGCACATGAGTAATAGACAGCAAGTCACTGCAAAGAATGATGTTTTAATCGACAATCTGCGCAAGATCGGCCAGGTATCACCCGAGCGCTGGCTCGAGCCGCTGGCCGCGGATCCCTGGCACTACCGACGCCGCGCGCGGCTCGGTGTGCGTTACGTTGACGCCAAGGAGCGGGTCCTCGTCGGCTTCCGCGAACGCTTCAAACCCTACATCACCGACATGCGACGTTGCCCCGTACTCGTTGCGAGCGTCGATGCCCTGCTCGAGCCGCTGGCTGAGTGCATTGCCGGGCTGTCGATTGTGCGCCGCCTGCCGCAGGTTGAGGTCGCCGTAGGCGACGGCGACAAGGGGCCCGTCACCACGCTCACAATGCGGGTGCTCGATCCGCCGTCGGCCGCGGACCGCGAACAGCTGGCCGCGTTCAGTGCGGCGCACGATTGCTGGGTCACGCTGCAGCACGGCGGGCCTGACGCACTCGAACCCCTGGCGCGTCCTGACGGGGCGCCGCCACCCGCACTCGAGTACCGTCTGCCGGAGCACGACCTGACGATTGGTTTCGGGCCGACAGACTTCATCCAGGTCAACGCCGCTATGAATGCGCTGATGATCGATCAGGCGCTTGAGCTGTTGGCACCCGAATCGTCCGATCGGGTACTCGACCTGTTTTGCGGCATCGGCAATTTCAGTTTGCCTATCGCGCGGCGCGTGGCGCACGTGCTGGGTGTCGAAGTGGCGGTTGGCCAGGTCGAGCGCGCACGCGACAACGCGGCGCGCAATGGAATCGACAATGCCACGTTTCGCGTCGCCGACCTCGACGACGAGGCCGCCGTTCGCGCGCTGGCGAAGGAAGACTGGGACCTGGTGCTGCTGGATCCGGCACGCGCCGGTGCCGCGCAGTTTGCGGCGCAGGCGGCGGCCTTCGGTGCGCGGCGCATCGTGTATGTGTCCTGCCACCCGGGCACGCTCGCGCGCGATGCCGGTGTGCTCGCGACAGAGCAGGGCTATCGACTCACCGCTGCGGGCATCATGAACATGTTCCCGCACACGGCTCACGTGGAATCCGTGGCCGTATTCGAGCGGGCGGCCTGACCGTGGCGCTGGGTCCGCTCATGCTCGACGTGGAGGGCCAGACGCTCTCGCCGGTCGACCGCGAACTCATCGCAAGCCCTGCCGTGGGCGGTGTGATCCTGTTTAAGCGCAACTTTGAGAGTCTGCAGCAAGTCACTGAGCTTTGTGCAGAAATTCGCAAGGTCAAGTCACCAGACGTTCTCATTGCAGTCGACCAGGAAGGCGGGCGCGTGCAGCGCTTCGGCGCGCCGTTTGCGCCGCTACCGCCACTGGGTTTTTTCGGGCATCTCTATGACCGGGACGCGCCGGCGGCGCTGAACCTCATTCGCGAGACAGGGTGGCTGCTGGCGGCAGAGCTCTTGTCCGCCGGTCTTGATTTGTCGTTCGCGCCCGTGCTGGATTTGTCGCGCGGCGTCAGCTCAGTGATCGGTGATCGGGCTCTGCACAGAAACCCCGAGATCGTTGCGGAACTCGCGACGGCGATGATGCGCGGCATGGCCGAGGCCGGAATGCAGGCTACAGGCAAGCATTTCCCGGGCCACGGCGCCGTCGTGGCCGACTCGCATCACGAGCTGCCTGTAGACAGGCGCGAGTACGCCGACATCACCGAGGATTTGCGTGTGTTCGAGCAGCTGGTCCGCGCTGGCCTGCCGGCGGTCATGACCGCGCACGTGGTCTACAGCGAGCTTGACCCGCTGCCGGCCAGTTTCTCGCCCTGGTGGATCGGTTCGGAGCTGCGCCAGCGCATTGGTTTCCGCGGCACGGTGTTCTCCGATGACCTAACCATGAAGGCCACGCTCGGCCTCGGTGACATCATTGCGCGCGCGGACGCCGTATTGACGGCGGGCAGCGATATGCTGCTTGTGTGTAATGACCGACCGGCAGCAGAGCGCGTCGCCGAGCACCTTGCAGACGTCGTGATGCCGCAATCGATGGCGCGTCTTGCGCGCATGCGCGGCACACCCCATTTTGATACTACGTCGCTGAAACGCGAGCCGCGCTGGAAAGCGGCGCGCGAGGCCCTGGACCTGGCACTGGAGCGACCGCCCCTGGAGCTCGAGTTTTGAACGTAGCGATCATTGGTGGCACGGGTGTCGAGTCGTGGCCTGGCGCCGAAGTCATCGAACAGCGAGAGATCGAAACGCCATACGGGGAACCGAGCGCGCCGCTCGTGCGCGCGCGCGTCGCGGACACTGAGGTCTGGTTCTTGTCCCGGCACGGCCTGGGCCACGAGATTGCGCCGCACCGGATCAACTACCGCGCGAACATCGATGCGATTGCAGGCCTCGGGTGCGACACGGTCGTCGCACTCAATGCGGTCGGCATTATTGGCGATGCCACGCCCGTTGGCGGTCTCGCGCTGCCCGATCAACTGATCGATTACACCTGGGGCCGTGAGTGCACCTATCTGGACGGCGACCGCGAGTCGCTCGACCACCTCGACTTCACGGAGCCGTTTGATGGTGCGCTACGCCGCGCGCTGATCGCAGCCGGGGCCGCTGCCGGAATCGCCGTGGCCAGCACGGGAGTTTACGGCGTGACACAGGGGCCGAGGCTCGAGACCCGCGCTGAAGTGGACCGGCTCGAGCGTGATGGCGTCACCCTCATCGGCATGACGGCCATGCCTGAAGCCGCGCTCGCCTGTGAACGGGGTCTGGACTACGCCTGTGTGGCACTCGTGGTCAATGCGGCCGCCGGGCGCGGCGATGCGCCCATCCACGACGATCTCGTGGGGTCGATGGCGAGCGCCCGCTACCAGGCGACGGAACTGGTTCGCAGTTTCCTGCGCGCCTCGCGCTAAGGCGCGACTTTGCTCGCATTTTCAGCGCGCTAGGCTCGATTTCTGATGCCAGCGCTGATAATACTGCATGTTCCATAAGACACCCCTGACGCCCCATCCCGGTGAAGAGCCCGTCCAAAAACCTGTTGCTGCAGCTCGTCAACGGGACGCGCGAGCCGTTGCTCGTCGTCGATACAGCGCGGGACGACTGGCGGGTCAATTTCTTCAATCCGGCCCTGCAAAGACTGCTGGGTATCGCAGCGGGTGAGATCAGCCATCAGGCGGCGGAACCCATCCTGATCAAGCTTGCGGGATCCACCGCCGTTGATGCCGTACGCCCGTGCGGCGCCGAGCAGCCGCAGACGCAGGTTGACAGCGTGCTCCTGCGCCCCGACAAGCCCGACCGGGCGATCGACGGTCAGGTGCTCATGCTGGGCTCGGGTGGTCTTCGCGCCATCTACCTGTCCGTGGCGGCGCCCGTGGAGCACGCTTCGACCTCGACGAGCTCCGTGCAACTCCGGGCGTTGGCCAGTGATCCGGTCACAGGCTTCCTCGAGCGCGAGCACTGGCTCGATGTCCTGGGTCGCGACGCGGCCATTGCGGCGCGCGAGCAGGCCTGGCTCGCGGTCATCGCGCTTCGCGTCGACGCGATGTCGGCCTACATTGACACCTTTGGTCAGCACGCCGGCGATTCGGCGCTGAAGCGTATTGGTCACAGCATCCGGCGGCGACTCAAGCGTGCCGGCGACATGGGTGGCCGCATAGGGCCAGACATGATGGCGTTGCTCGTGCACGGCAGCAGCGCGCCCATGGCGCTCGAGTTCGCTGAGAGTATTGCCGAAGACATCCGCGCGCTGGCGATTCACCATCCGCGCTCGCCGCGCTCACGGCATATCTCACTGTCGGCGGGAGTCTGCGCAGAAGTGCCGACGGGCGACGTCAACGCAGCGCTCTTGTTGCAGCGGGCCGTCGCCCAAATCGATGCGCCGCCCGAGAACGTACACATCGCGGACAGCTTGCCGGTTCGTTAGCCCCCGGGCTGGCCCGCAGGTTGACCGCCCGGGCTCAGCACGTCCGTGTCGTCGTACACGGGTTCTTCTTCCACTTCGTAGCGGCTGATCAGTGCCAGCGCGCCGAATCGCGGGTGGTCGAAGAAGTGCAGCTCCGTGCTGCGCATCTTTCGCCGCTCTTCCATCTTGTAGATGAGCGTGCCTGATTCTGTGATTGGCGCGCGCGTGTCAGCCAGGTTCAGGTCCAGCGTCAGGTGCAAAAACCGTGTGACGTAGATAGAAGCCGTGCCACCCAGCTCGGGCGGTAGCTGGCCCACGCGGTCAAGGTCGAGGCTCGTTTCCTCGTCGGGCCCGTACACGGGCTGGCGCCATGACGCGTGTAGCAAGCGTTCGAACTCGCCGCGACGTTCGATGGCCGCGGAGGTGTCTGCGAGGCGAAACGTCTCGGGTGGCAGCGGTGTGAATTCCAGCGGGCGCGGGCCGTCGACAGGCATCAGCTCGCCCGTTTCGGGGTCGATGGCCAGCCCTTCGGTGACGGCCTGCTCAATCGGGTCGGTGAGGTCTTCGACGAGCTTGTCGAAGGCGTCATCGAAGCTCGGTCCAGGATCGGCCAGCAAGGTCTCACGCGCCTGCTGCACGGCCTCACGCCCCGTGTCCTCGTAGGCGAAGTCCTCGCTACGGCCGCTGATGCCATCGGCATAGGCAAAGATGATGAGCTCAATGTCGTAGACGGGTGCCGCTTCCTCGACGAGGTCCTCGTCCAGCAGGGCATCCGCATCGGGTGTCGCGGGCGTTTGCGCCTGCACTTGCGCGGCTGCGAGCAGGCAGGTGGCCCACCAGCCTCGGTGTCTTGCGTGCATGGAGCGTCTCGTGGTCGTTACGGCTTACGCCAGTTTATCACCCGAGCGTGCGCAGCTTGTCGAGCAGTGCATTGACGGCGTCCACGCGCGCGGGGCCGTCTGGCATGGGTTCGCGGAAGCTCAGGCGTTCGGCGTCGGGCATGCGGTAGCGGCGCGAATCGCGCTGCACGAGCTCGACCAGCGATAACGGGTCGACCGCGCCGCCCGAAGCGAACTTGAGGTAGCCCGACTCGGGGCCCGCGTCGATCTTGGTGATGCCCAGCGCGGCCGCACGCTGCTTGAGGCGTGTGACTTCGATGAGCAGCTTGGTGGGTTCGGGCAGCAGGCCGAAGCGGTCGATGAGCTCGACCTGCAGCTCGCGCAGTGCCTCGTCGTCGCCGCAGCCCGCCAGGCGCTTGTAGAGAATGAGCCGCAGGTGCACGTCGGGCACGTAGTCTTCGGGCAGCAGCGCGGGTTCGTGCAGGTTGATCTCGACACCGGCATCGAGCGGCTTGTCAAAGTCCGGTTCGTGACCCGACTTGAGCGAGGCCACAGCCTGCGCGAGCAACTCCGAGTACAGCGAGAAGCCGATCTCCTGGATCTGGCCGCTCTGGCCGTCACCGAGCAATTCGCCGGCGCCTCGAATCTCGAGGTCGTGGCTGGCCAGTGCGAAACCGGCACCCAGGTCCTCGAGCGACTCGATGGCTTCAAGGCGCTTCTGCGCGTCGGCAGTCATCGCCGCCTTGGGCGGTGTGATCAGGTAGGCGTAGGCGCGGTGGTGCGAACGCCCGACACGGCCACGCAGCTGGTGCAGCTGCGCCAGGCCAAAGCGATCGGCGCGGTTGATGATAATCGTGTTGGCGGTAGGCACATCGATACCGCTTTCGACAATCGTGGTGCAGACGAACAGGTTGAAGTTGCGGTGGTAGAAATCGAACATCACGGACTCGAGTTCCCGCTCCGACATCTGGCCGTGGCCGATACCGATCGTCGCCTCGGGCACAAGTTTGCCGAGCTCCTGCGCGATGCGCTCGATGTCCTCGACCCGGTTGTGCACGAAGTAGACCTGGCCACCACGCTTGATCTCGCGCAGGCAGGCCTCGCGAACGAGACCGTCGTTCCAGCGACTGATGAAGGTCTTGACCGACAGTCGGTCTGCGGGTGGCGTCGAGATCAGCGACAGTTCACGCAGGCCGCCGAGCGCCATGTTGAGTGTGCGCGGAATGGGTGTCGCCGTCAGCGTGAGGACGTCGATCTCGGCGCGCAGCTTCTTGAGCGCCTCTTTGTGACGTACACCGAAACGGTGTTCCTCGTCGATGATCACAAGGCCAGCGTTCTTGAACGCGCCGGTGTGGCTCAGGAGCTTGTGCGTGCCGATGACGATGTCGACGGTGCCGTCGGTGAGACCCGCGAGCACATGGTCCGTTTCTTTCTTTGACCGGAATCGCGAGAGCTGCTCCACGCGCACGGGCCAGTCTGCGAAGCGGTCCGAGAAGGTCTGGTAGTGCTGCTGCGCGAGCAGCGTGGTGGGCACGAGCACGGCCACCTGGCGGTTGTTCTGCACGGCCATGAAGGCGGCGCGCAGCGCGACCTCGGTTTTGCCGAAGCCGACGTCGCCGCAGACGACACGGTCCATGGGGGTAGTCGCGTGCAGGTCGGCGAAGATGTCGTCAATCGATTGCGCCTGGTCTTCGGTGAGTTCGAACGGAAAGTCCGATTCGAACTGCCGGTACTCGGCGTCGGGTAGTCGGAACGACACGCCCTTGCGGGCGGCGCGTCGGGCGTAGACATCGAGCAGCTCGACGGCGACGTCGCGCGCCTTCTGTGCGGCCTTGCGGCGGGCACGGGCCCACTGGTCGCTGCCCAGTCGGTGCAGCGGTGCCTTGTCGGGCGCGGCACCTGTGTAGCGCGAGATCAGCTGCAGCGCGTGCACGGGCACGTAGAGCTTGTCGCCGCCCGCGTACTCGAGCGTCAGGAACTCATTGGTGTGGTCGCCAACTGTGAGCGTTTGCAAGCCAAGGTAGCGGCCCACGCCATACGCCTCGTGCACCACAGGCGCGCCGATACTGAGGTCGCTGAGCTGGCGAATGACATTTTCAGGATCAGCGGCGCCGCGACGCCGGCGCGAGCGCGTCTTGACGCGGCGGCCGAAGACGGCTTGTTCCGTGATGACGGCTGTGCCGTCCACGGCAAGGATCATGCCCTGCGCGAGTAGGCCCGTGGTGACGCCCAGGACGGCACCGTCGTTGCCGAAGTCGTGCCAGCCATCGAATCGTTTGGGCTGGATGCCATTGGCGGCACACACCTCGATAAGCGCCTCACGACGGCCCGCCGATTCAGCAACCAGCAATGTGCGCGGCCCTGACGCGCGGTCCTTCAGGAAATTTACAAACGCGGCGGCGCCGTCGTCGCGCTGCGCGTCGAGCGCCATGGGCGGCAGCGGCGTGGCCAGCGCGGCTGCCCCGTCGAGCCGCTTCTCGCGGCTCAGCGTCAGGTTTCGGTGCTGACCCGCCTGGGCGCGCCAGTCGTCGCGGGTGAAGAACGCCTCGTCGGGTTTGAGTAGTGGCCGGTCTTCGGCCACGTTGAGGACTTCGAATCGCTCGGCGATGTCTGCCGCGGTCTGTCCCAGCAAATCGTCGAGCGCGTCGCCGTGGCTCAGCACCGTGCCACCCGGCAGGTAGTCGAGCAGGCTTGCCGTACCTTCAAAAAACAGCGGCAGGAAATATTCGATGCCGCCGTGCGCGATGCCCTCGGAGACATCACGATAGACCTGCGACTGCTGTGCCTCGCCCGGGAAACGTTCGCGGTAGCGCTGGCGAAACGCGCGCACAGCGTCGCTGTCGAGCGGCACTTCGCGCGCGGGCAGGATGTCGAGCCGGTGCAGCGTGTTGCCCGAGCGCTGCGTGTCCGGGTCAAAGTGGCGCAGGCTGTCGATCTCGTCGTCGAACAGGTCGATGCGCAGCGGGGCATCGCTGCCCATGGGGAACAGGTCGATGATGGCGCCGCGCACTGCGAATTCGCCGTGCTCCGTGACCTGCGGGACGCGCAGGTAACCGGCGTCGGCGAGGCGTGCCGTGAACGCATCGCGATCGAGCGTGTCGCCGGCCGCCAGCGACAACGAACGCGCTGCCACGTAGTCCGTCGGTGGCAAGCGGTGCAGCAGGCACTCCGCGGCCACAATGAGCAGGCCGCGCTCAAGCCCGGGCAGCTCCGCGAGCACGCGCAGTCGTTGCGAGATAATGTCCTGGTGCGGCGAGAAGCTGTCGTAAGGCAGCGTCTCCCAGTCCGGGAAGTGCAGCACGGGTAGTGCGTCACCGGCGAAAAACCGAGCCTCGCTTTCGAGCCGATCGGCGTCCTGCTGATTGTCCGCGATGTGCAGCACGGGGCGATCCAGGCCGCTCGCGATTTGCACGAGCAACAGCGCATCCGCCGCACCGGCCAGGCCGCCGATTTCGGCGGGCAGGCTGTCTGCGGTTACGGGCGTTGCGTCGCCATTGGCCAGCGCCGCGGCGCCGGTCTGCATCAGTCGAGCTGCATTCATGAGTCTGGGCATGTGAGCCCGCAACCGGCGGTGTCGCGTGTCGGGCTGGACGGGCTGGCCGCCACGGTCCGCTGGACAGGCCTGCGACGCGTTCGCGTCAGGCGGGTAAAGTACGGGACTGGGACAAAAACGCAGGAAGCGTAAACGACGACGCCCGCTGCGAAGCGGGCGTCAGTATGCCACAGATGCTCTGCCGGCGGAGGGCTGGCGGCGGCCGTCAGCCGCGGTCGAGAACCGTGTGGATCACGCGGTCGTGCTCAAAGTAGACGGTAAAGCCGTCGTACTGCCAGCGCGAAATGGGCGGCTCGCCAACTGCAGCAACGCGGCGTGTGGGTTCACCCCAGCGTTCGCTGACGCGCTGCATGGTCATGCCACGCTGCGGCGCCGAAGCATCCACGAGCGCATCGGTGTTGACGTCGAGTTCATCTGCGCCTGCGGGGGCCGACAGCAGGGCCAGCGAGAGCAGGGCGGCGGAAACTGTAATACGGATCATGGTCATTACCTCGACTGCCGGGCCGTTCTGCCCGGTGCAGATTTGATCATAACACCGGTGTTTCCGGGGCCCGCACGCCGCATGCGTCGAAATCGTGACGCAGGTCTCGTTTCCGCCAGAATCAGAGTGAGTGTGGTTTAATTCGCGCGATGTCACGCCCCGTCGAACTACTGATTGCGCTCCGGTATCTGCGTGGGCGACAGACCTCGCGATTCGCGTCGTTTATCAGTGTGGCGTCGATGTTGGGGGTCGCGATTGGTGTCGCGGCGCTGATCACCATCCTTTCTGTCATGAACGGCTTCGAGAGTGAGCTCAAGCGCCGTCTGCTCGACGTGCAGGCGCACGCCGTGATTACGGGCGAAGGCGGGCGCATTGGCGATTGGCCGACGTTGGCGGCGACGCTCGAACGCGACCCGCGTGTCGAGGCGGCTGCGCCACAGGTCACAATCGAAGGTATGGCCAACGCGGCCGGGCAACTCGTTCCCGTGCTGGCCGAGGGCATCGTGCCCGAGGCGCTCGAAGAAGAGCTCGGCGACAATGTCGTTGTCGGCTCACTCGACGCGCTCGAGGCGGGCGCACGGCGCATTGTGCTGGGACGATATCTCGCGCTGGACCTGGGCGTCGCGCCCGGGGACGACATCGTGCTGCTCGTGCCGCGCAACGAGGGCGGCGACATCCGTCCTGCGCTGACACGCTTTGCCGTTGCCGCACTGTTTGAGTCGGGCGTTCCGGACTTCGATGCGAGCGTGGCCTACCTGCACTGGCGAGACGCGGCCGAGCTCGCGGGAATCGGTGATGCGGTAAATGGCATACGTCTGACCCTGGTCGATCCGTTCGACGCGCCGGCCGTGGCCGGCGATCTGGCCGCGCTCGCAGGCGAGGGCGCAGGCGCGACGGACTGGACGCGAGAGAACGCGAGTTACTTCCGCGCGATCCGCCTTGAGAAAGCCATGATGGCGCTGATCCTCTCGCTGGTGATTGGTGTTGCCGCGTTCAACATCGTTGCGAGTCTCGTCATGGTCGTGACCGACAAGGAAACGGACATCGCCATCCTTCGCACACTCGGTCTGTCGCCCTCGGGCGTGGTGCGCGTGTTTCTCACACAGGGCATCGTCATTGGCTGGCTTGGTGTCCTGATCGGCATCATGGGTGGTGTCGCGCTCGCATTGAACGTGACGGAAACTGCGGCGTTCATCGAGGGTCTACTGGGTTTCCAGGTAATGCCCGGTGACGTCTACGTGATGAGTCGTATCCCCTCTGAGGTGCGCCCGGCCAATGTGGTCTGGATTGGTGCCGTGGCGCTGATCGTGACGGCCCTCGCTACGGTGTATCCGGCGCGCCAGGCTGCGTCTGTGCACCCCGCGCAAGCGTTGCGCTACGGCTGATCTATGGCATTTGAATGGGACATCGGCAAGCGCTACGTCCGCCCCCGTCGCGGCGGCGGTTTCGTGTCATTCATCTCTGTGATCTCGATGCTGGGTGTCGCCATTGGCATTGCCGTGCTGATTGTCGTGTTGTCCGTCGTCAACGGTTTCGAACGCGAACTCACCGATCGGCTGCTGGCGATGTCCTCGCATGCCACCGTCGAAGGGCTCGACGGCGACCTTAACGACTGGCAGGGCCGACGCGAGCAGGCGCTGACGGACCCTCGGGTTGAGGCGGCGGCGCCGTTCATTGAGGCGCGGGCCCTGGCGTCGGCGGAAGAGGCGCTGTCGGGCATCGTCCTTCGCGGCGTGTTGCCTGAGTCCGAGCGCGATGTCGCCGACCTGCGCGCGCTCATGCAGGAAGGCGGGCTCGGGGACCTCGTTCCCCGCGGTTACGGCATTGTTGTGGGGGACGCACTGGCCGAGTCACTGGGCGTCGGGCTGGGCGACAAGATCATGGTGATGATCGCCGAAGGCAATGTGACGCCTGCGGGCATCGTGCCGCGCATGCGTCGCTTCTCGGTTGTCGGCATCTTCCGCGCGGGCATGTACGAGTTCGACCGCCGTTTTGGTTTCGTGCACCTGGAAGACGCCGCCCGCTTGTACCGCAAGCGCGATGTCACGGGCATCCGGCTTCGCGTCGATGACCTGTTTGCAGCACCCGACATCGCCCGCGACGTGGCCGTGGCGCAGGGCGGGGGTGTCATGATCAGCGATTGGACGCGGCGCCATCGCACGTTCTTCCGCTCCATCCAGATCACCAAGTCGATCCTCTTCGTCATCTTGTCGCTGGTGATTGCCGTGGCGGCCTTCAACATCGTATCCACGCTCGTGATGGTCGTGCGCACCAAGCGTCGTGACATCGCCATCCTGCGAACGCTGGGCGCGTCGCGCGGCAGCATCACGGGTGTCTTTGTCACGCAGGGCACACTGATCGGTGTGGTGGGTGCGCTCGCGGGTGTCGCGCTGGGCACACTATTGAGTCTCAATCTCGAAGGCATCGTGGGCTTTGTCGAAAGCACCTTTGGCATCACGCTGCTTGCGGCCGACGTGTATTTCATCAGCGACCTGCCCAGCGAATTGCGTGGTGCGGATGTCACGCTGGTCACCGCCATCGCGCTCGTGCTTGTGTTCGCGGCCACCCTGTATCCCGCTTGGCGCGCGTCGCGCACCGAGCCCGCCGAGGAGCTTCGGTTTGACTGATTCGAAAACAGACGGCGAGGTCGTTCTCTCCTGTCGCGGCGTACGTCGTGCCTTTCGCGAAGGCGAGAATGCGCTCGTCGTGCTCGACGGGGTCGACTTCGACATTTTGGCGGGTGAGACCATCGCCATTGTCGGTGCGTCGGGCAGCGGAAAAACGACGCTGCTGCAGTTGCTGGGTGGCCTCGATTCGCCGGATAAGGGGGCCATCGAAGTGGTGGGCCGCGATATGGCGAGGCTTGATGACGCTGAACGCGGCCGCGTGCGCAACCAGGCGATTGGTTTCGTCTACCAGTTCCATCATTTGCTGCCCGAGTTCACGGCCTGGGAAAACGTCGCCATGCCGCTGCTGATTCGCCGTGAGGTACGTGAATCGGCCATGGCGGCCGCGCGTGAGTTACTCGAACGTGTGGGTCTCGGTGAGCGTCTGGATCACCGCCCGTCAGAGCTTTCCGGTGGCGAGCGTCAGCGCGCGGCCGTGGCGCGTGCGCTCGTCACGGGACCGCGCGTGGTGCTGGCCGATGAACCGACGGGTAACCTGGATCGCAGCACCGGCGAACGCGTCCTGGGCCAGATGCTCGAGCTCAATCGGGACCTCGGTACGGCGCTCGTGATTGTGACCCACGACGCCGATATCGCGGCGCGCATGGACCGCGAGCTCACGCTGCAGGACGGCCGGCTGGCTCAGCTGCGCTGACGCCTGGCGAGCCGCCGCGCGCGGCGCGCCTGCAGGTACTGCCCGATGCGCGTGCGCCAGGCCAGCTCGACGAACAGGAAGCCGAGCGCTGCCGTGGCGATGCCCAGCAGGATGCAGCCCGCGAATAGCGGCTGCCAGATCAACCCTATCTGCGTCATGAGCGTGTCGAGCGTTATGGGGCCCGTAATGAGCTCCGGCGTGCCCAGTACTGACTGGCCAAAGCGGTAGCCCGAGTAGTAGAGCGGGAAGATCGTCACGGGGTTGACGATCATGGTCACGAGCATCGCCAGTGGCAGGTGCACGCGCAGCCCAATCGCACTGAGTCCGGCGGCCAGGCTGTGGCCGGGGATCGGCATCCACATCCAGAACAAGCCGAGGGCGACGCCGGGTGCCACGGCGCGGCGCCGTATGGCCCAGAGATCGGGGTGATCGAGAAAGCTCCTGAGCGGCCGCAGCCACGGCTGGCCGACGACGCGATGTCGTGGCGGGCTCAGTCGGCGGAACAGTCTGCGCGGCATGATGGGTTGACCGTTTGGGGTCGTTTATTGTCACACGGGCGCGCGGCCCCGGCTGTGCCCTGTGTCGCCAAATTGGCCACATCGCCGGGTAAGCCGCGATGCTGCCGTTGTCTGTCGCTGGAATGCTGTTGCGGTGCGGCTTGTAAGTGGTGGGCTCCGTGTCGGACCGGGTTCTCTGGACCGCTGTCGCGCTCGTGGCCGTGGCTGCTGCGCGCCACGCGATGTCGCCCGCATTGGTGGTTGTGCTCTGTCTTGGGCTCGCGTGCGCTTTGCGTGGCGCGTCACCGCCGCGGCGGCTGGCGATTGCCGTGATGCTGGGTCTCGCGATGCTCTGGGTGGTTCGCGGCGTCGACGGCGTGCACGGGCGCGACCTGCACGTGGCACTCGGCAAGATCACGCTGGACCTCAAGGTGCGCGTCGCGGGTAACGTGGTCCGTGACGGCGGGTCGCTCCGGTTTACAGCAGCCACGAACGACCCGACGCTGCCGCGCCGGATTCGCGTGACCTGGCAATCACCGGGCGCGTCGCGACCGCGTACGGGTGACTGCTGGCAGCTGCGGCTGCGGCTCAAGCCGCTGACGGCGCGCGACAATCCGGGTGCGTTCGATCGGCGCCGCTGGTCACAGCGACGTGGCATCGGCGCCGTCGCCCAGGTGCGCCCCTGGCGGCGCAACGGGCCCTGCGAGTCGCATGCGACGGCGCAATTTGCGGCCTGGCGTGCCGCACTTGGTGCACGCATCGACGCTGTCACGGCGCGAGCCGACGCGGCGGCTGTGTTGCGCGCCGTGACGCTTGGCGACCGGGCCGACCTGCCTGCCGGCACGCGCGACGTGCTGGCACGAACCGGTACCGCGCATCTGGTCGCGATCTCAGGCCTGCACGTCGGCATGGTGGCTGGCCTGGGCTTTGTGCTCGGGCGCCGGCTGGCGCCCGGGACCTTTGTGCACCGTGAGGCGTTAGCGCTTGCCCTGGGCGTGGTGCTCGCGACGGCTTACGCGGCGCTGTCAGGCTTTGCGCTGCCGGCGCAGCGCGCGCTGTTCATGCTGATGGGAGTTGCCGTCCTGCGGCTGGCCAACCGCCGTGTGGCGCCGCTGCGCCTGGTGGCACTGGCGGCGAGTGTGGTCACCCTGATGTCGCCTGCCTTCGTTGCCGATGCCTCGTTCCAGTTTTCCTTTGCGGCGGTCACGGTGTTGGCCGTGTGCGCGTTGCGCATGCGTGCCCGGCGTCACGTCGGGCGAGCGGCACGCATCACGGTGCATCTGCAGTGTGCACTGGGGCTCGTACTGCTGCCGCTGACTGTGCACGCGTTCGGTTTTGCGAGCGCGCTGTCGCTGCCCGCGAATCTGGTGGCCGTGCCCCTGTTCGCGCTGGTCGTCGTCCCTGTGGCTTTGCTCGGTGTTGCCGTCTCGTCGCTGTCGGTTGCCGGTGCGGCGTTCCTGTGGGCCCTGTGCGGTCACGCCATCGCGGTGATGCTAGACGCACTCACGTGGCTCGCGTCAACGGGGCTCGGCGTGGCCGAGGCGCGGTTGCCCGGTGTCGGTGTCACACTGGCCGCGACGGTCCTGCTGGCCGTGGTCGCGCTCGGTACCGCGTTGCCAGGACGGCTGCTCGCGGCTTGTGGGTTGTTTGCTGTGCTTGGCAGCGCACCCGATCGCCCCCAAGCGGGCTGCGCGCGCGTGGCGTTCCTCGCCGTCGGGCACGGAACGGCCATTGTCGTGCGCACAGCGGTCGAGAACGTGGTCTACGACACCGGCCCGGCGTGGCCCGGCGGCGCAACTGCCGCGTCGGGGTCGTTGCTGCCGTTCCTCAGTCGCGCGCGTGTGGGCGCCGTCGATGTGGCCGTTCTGAGCCACGCGGACCGCGATCACACGGGCGGCGCAGCGGTGCTTGGCGCTGCCGTCCCCGTCACGACCTGGCTTGTGGGGCCGCATGTCGACACCGTCGCGACGCCCACGCGTTGCACGGCCGGTCAGCGCTGGACGGCCGGCGGTTTGCGGTTTCAGGTCGCGTGGCCGGTGGCGCCATTCTGGCCGGGTGCGCGGGACAATAATGGTTCCTGCGTGGTTCGCGTCACCGCCGGCGATACGACGCTGTTGCTGGCCGGCGACGTAGAGGCGCGCGCGGAGCGCGAGCTTGTCGCGCTGCGTGCGGTCGGCGCGCAGGCGACGACAGTGCCGCATCACGGCAGCATCACGTCGTCGACGCCACCCTTTGTGCGGGCGTCAGGTGCCCGAATCGCGGTTGCCAGCACCGATGTTGGCGGACGCTGGACGCTGCCAGCGCCCACCGTGGTCGCGCGCTGGCGCGACGCCGGCGCCGAGCATGTGACCACGTCGCGCGCAGGCGTGGGCCTGGCGCTCTGCGCGCGCCGCGACGCGCGGCTGCAAGACCCTGATCCTTGGGCCGAAAGTCGATCTGCATTGTGGTAGTGCTGCCGCGCAGGCGGTATATTCGCGGCTACTTTTTGTCGCAGGTTCAGCATGCTCGAAATCGTACAAGCCGGTGGCTGGCTCATGGCGCCGATCATCCTGTGCGCGATCATTGCAACCGGCATCATCATCGAACGGTTCTGGACGCTGCAGCAGCAGCGCGTGATCCCCAAAGACCTGACCTCGCAGGTCTGGGCCTGGGTCAAGAACGACGAGCTGACGCTCAAGCATTTGCAGTCGCTGCACCACGGCTCGCCGCTGGGCCAGGTCCTGGCTGCTGGCCTGGCCAATCTCGACCGCGACCGTGCCGCCATGAAAGAGTCCATCGAGGACACGGGGCGCCATGTGGTGCACGAGCTCGAGCGCTACCTCGATACGCTCGGCACCATCGCGGCCATCACGCCGCTGCTGGGCCTGCTGGGTACCGTCATCGGCATGGTGAAGGTGTTCACGGCCATCACGGCTGCGGGCGTCGGTAACCCGGCCGTACTCGCCGGTGGCATCTCCGAAGCGCTCATCACGACGGCCGCAGGACTGACCGTGGCCATCCCGGCACTCATCGGTTACCGCTACGCGCGCAACCGTGTCGACGGGCTCGTCGTGCAGATGGAGAAAGAAGCGCTCAAACTCATCGAGGCCATCGGGCGACGCAAGGACCCGGGCGAGGCCGAGGGATGAACCTCATCACGCGCCCGCGTGAGGAGCCGCAGGTCAATCTGACCTCGCTCATCGATGTTGTCCTGCTGTTGCTCGTGTTTTTCATGGTTACGACGAGTTTCGTGCGTGAGTCGAGTGTGACCGTACAGCTGCCCGAAGCGAGTCCTGAGCCCACGGCAACCGTCGACGACAACCGCCTCGAGATCACGATCACGGCCAGCGGCGACTACTACGTCGACAACCGCCCGCTGATCAACAAGCAACGCCAGACGCTGACGCGCGCGCTCGAACAGATCGCCTCCGGTCGCCAGGGTCTCGCGCTGACGATCGTCGCCGACGCCGATGCCAGCCACCAGTCCGTGATCACGGCCATGGATGTCGCGGGCAAGCTCGGCTTCACGTCGATCAGCATCGCCACGCTTCAGCCTTCGAATGACTGAGCAGGCCATCGCGGCCCCTGCGGCCGCCCGTGAGTCGGATGTCGGCGCCGTGTATCGGCGTGTGCTCGGATACTCCGCGCGCTACTGGCCCATGTTCATTATTGCGGCGTTCGGCATGGTCGTCACGGCCATGGTCGAGGCGGGTCTTGCATTGATGATGAAACCGCTCACCGACGAGGCACTCGTGGGTGAGGCGGGCGGCGTCGCGGCGTGGATGGCGGCGGCCTTCGTCGGCATCTTCTTCGCGCGCGGGCTCGCAGGCTTCATGTCGGAGTACGCCCTGGGCTGGATCGGGCGCAATGTGATCACGGAGCTGCGCAGCGATGTGTTCCGAAAGTACCTGCGGCTGCCCTCGCAGTTCTTCGATGAGCGATCGTCGGGTCCCTTGCTGTCGCTCATGACCTACAACATCGAGATGATTGCGGAGTCGGCGACCAATGTGGTCACCATTGTCATTCGCGACACGCTCAAGTTGTTCTCGCTGATCGGCGTCATGCTCTACACGAGCCTGAAACTGTCGGCGTTTGTGGCCATCGTGTTGCCGCTGATCGCCTGGCTCGTGCGCATCCTTGGTCGCACGTTTCGCCGCTATTCATCACGCATTCAGAACTCTATCGGTGATGTCACGCAGGTTACCGAAGAGGTGGTGCAGGGGCATCGCGTGGTCAAGATCTTCGGCGGCCAGGATTACGAGCGCGGCCGCTTTGATCGCACCAATGCGTCCAACCGCGCACTTAACATGAAGCTTGTGTTTGCGAAGGCCTCGGGCGTCGCCGTGACACAAATTCTGTTTGCGTTCGGCGTTGCGGGCGTCGTCTGGATGGCCAGCCGCGAGTCGGCAGCGGGCAACCTGAGCCCGGGCACCTTTGTGGCATTTATCTCGGCACTCATCCTGTTGCTGCCGCCGATTCGCAAGCTCACCAACATCAATGCGGCGATTCAGCGGGGCATCGCTGCGGCACAAAGCGTGTTCGATATTCTGGACCGCCCCGACGAGCGCGATACGGGCACGACGCTCGTTGAGCGCGCGCGCGGCGACATCGCGTTCGAGGGTGTGTCGTTCTCCTACGGCCGCGATGCTGACAATCTGCCCGTACTTCGAGACGTGTCCGTCAGCGTGGCGCCCGGCGAGACGCTCGCCATAGTGGGCCGCAGCGGCAGCGGTAAGTCGACACTGGTCAGTCTGTTGCCGCGGTTTTACGATGACCACGAAGGCCGCATTTTGCTCGACGGTGTACCCATCGATGACTACCGCATCGACGCGCTGCGTGACCAGATCAGCCTCGTGAGTCAGGACGTCGTACTGTTCAACGACACGATTGCGCGTAATCTGGCCTACGGCGCACTGGGCGATGTCACCGAGGCCGAGATTCTCGCGGCGGCCGAGGCGGCCCATGTCATGGAGTTTGTCAATGAGTTGCCGGCCGGGCTCGAGACGATCGTCGGCGATCGCGGTGTGTTGTTGTCGGGGGGGCAGCGCCAGCGTATTGCCATCGCACGCGCATTGCTCAAGAACGCGCCCGTCCTGATTCTCGATGAGGCCACCTCGGCGCTCGACACCGAGTCGGAGCGTCGCATTCAGGCGGCCCTCGAAGCGCTGATGCACGAACGCACGACGCTGGTCATCGCACACCGGCTATCCACGGTCGAGCGCGCCGACCGCATCATCGTGCTCGACGAAGGTCGCATCATCGAGCAGGGCAACCACGAGAGTCTGTTGGCGGCGGGTGGTCACTACGCCTCGCTGTACCGGATGCAGTTCTCCGATAATGGCGACTGAGCATGACGGCTGGTTGCAGCGGGTCTGGTACGGAAAGGCGCCCGGTGGCTTTCTGCTCTGGCCGCTCGAGTGGCTGTTTCGCGGGCTGGCCGCGTCGCGACGCGCCGCGTTTCGCACGGGGCTTTCCGACACGCGTTGGGTCTCTGCGCCCGTGATCGTGGTAGGCAACTTGAGTGTTGGTGGCAGCGGCAAGACGCCGCTTGTCGGCTGGCTCGCGCGCGCGGCGCAGGAGAGCGGCTGGCAGCCCGCGATTGTGTCGCGCGGTTACGGCGGCTCGGAACCTCGGGAGCCACTGGCTGTGACCTCGGAGACGGCTGCCACAGTGTCCGGTGACGAGCCGCTCATGCTCGCGCGCGACACGGGCTTGCCCGTATTCGTGTCACGCGACCGCTATGCCGCGGCCGCGCAAGCCGTGGCCGAGGGCGCCGACCTCGTGATTGCCGATGATGGCTTGCAGCACTACGCGTTGGGCCGCGACGCCGAAGTGGTTGTTGTCGACGCGACGCACGGGCACGGCAATGGGCATTGCCTGCCTGCGGGGCCCTTGCGAGAACCGGTGTCGCGTCTGGCGCAGGCGGACCTGGTCGTGCGCTCCAATGGCGAGGGTGGGACGTCGTACCGGCTGGCGATCACCGAGGCCGTCAATCTCGAAACGGGTGAACGCCGGCCGCTCGCGTCGTTTGCGGGCGCTGCGGCACATGTAGTCGCGGGCATCGGTCACCCGGCACGATTTCACGCGGCACTCGAAGCATTCGGCATCGCGGTGCAACCCATTGCCGTGCCCGACCACGGCCGGCTTGAGCCGTCAGCCTTATCGCCCGGAGATGGGTCGCCCGTTTTGATGACGGCCAAGGACGCGGTGAAGTACACCGCGCTCACGGCACGGCACTGGGTGGTGCCGGCGCGCGTCGATATGGATGACGCAACAGCGACTGCACTGCGCGGTTTGCTCGAGCTCGCGCGTACGCGCTTTAACGAACGACAGGGCGGGCCCCATGAGTGATGCCTGGCACATCGTGATTCCGGCGCGGCTCGCCTCGACGCGCCTGCCCGACAAGGTGCTCGCGGATCTCGCGGGCAAGCCTGTGGTGCAGCACGTCTGGGAACGGGCCAGTGCTGCGGGCGCCGATTCGGTTCGTATCGCCACGGACAGCGCGCGTATCGCTGCAGCCTGCGGTGCTTTTGGTGCACAGGTGGTGATGACACGTGACGATCACCCGTCAGGCAGTGATCGGATCGCCGAGGTTGCTGCAGCGGCAGGCTGGAAGCGCGAGCGCATCGTCAACGTGCAGGGGGATGAGCCCTTCATTCCTGTACCGGCAATCCGTCAGGTGGCCGAGATGCTCGCCGAAGACGCGGCTGCTGACATCGCGACGCTCAGTGTACCCATCGACGATGCAGAGCAGTTTGCAGATCCCAATTGCGTGAAGGTTGTCGTGGACGGACGGGGCGACGCGCTCTTATTCAGTCGCGCGCCGATTCCGTATCCGCGTCACGACGCGGGCGTGGTCCCGCAACGGCACATCGGCATCTACGGGTACCGGGCCGATAGTCTGGCGCGCATGGTCTCAGCACAGCCTTGTGCGCTAGAGCAAACAGAACGGCTGGAACAGTTGCGAGCGCTGTGGCTTGGCATGCGTATCCGCGTGGCGCAGGCCGTAGAGGCGCCGCCGCCGGGCATCGACACGGAAGCAGACCTGGCCGCCGCGCGGGAGCGCGCGACCGCGCACTAGATCAGCTGTCGTCGGTGTCGAGCGCCTTCTCGATGGCGCCCACGATACTGTCGTCGTAAGGCTGCGTGCGCGCGCTGAACGTGGCAATGAACTCGCCGTCGCGCCCGATCAGATATTTGTGGAAATTCCAGCCGGGCTCGGTGCCGGCTTTGTCGGCGAGTGCCTTGTAGAATGGGTGCGCGCCGTCGCCCTTGACCACGATCTTCTTGAACATCGGAAACTGCACGCCGTAGGTGAGACGGCAGAATTCCTGGATCTCCGCTTCGGTGCCGGGCTCCTGGCCCATAAAGTCATTCGAGGGGAAACCCAGCACGACGAGGCCGCGCTCGCCGTATTCCTGGTAGAGCTTCTCGAGCCCGTCATACTGCGGTGTGTTGCCGCACTTCGAAGCCGTGTTGACGACGAGGATCACCTTGTCCTCATAAGCTTCGCAGAGCTGCTCCGTGTCGTCAGAGGCGAGTCGCTTGAAGTTCTGGTCGAGCAGGGCGCCCTCATCGCAATCGGCTTTGGCGTCACCGGTCGCAAGCGCAAGGCCTGCTGCAAGGGTCAAGAGGATCGTTGCGAGTCGCATATTCAAAGTCTCCTTGAGGCCATAACGCCTGCCGCGCTGCCCGTCTCGACGACGCGTGCCCAGGCGCGGGCAATCATGCCATCGTGTTCCATGATGCGCGCTGCCGCGTCATCGCGGTGATCAATTTCGTCCTGCCGAAAGGCCTGCAACTGTTCGCGAAGGGGTTGCCAGTGGCGGTTACCCTCGAGCAACTCGATTTGCGCGAGGTAGTGGTCGTCGACGAAAGTCTCGACGGCGCGGATAGTTGCGAACACGGCGCGGCGGCCGAACAGCACGGGCAGGGCGCCCAGCAGCCAGCCCGCGAGTTTCCAGAGCGGCGTAAGGCGCGTATGCCAGCGTTTGGGCATCCAGCGTTCGAAGAAAGCGAGGTGCTTTTGTTCGGTTTCGAGATGCTCTGCAGCGAAAGCGCGCACGTCGTCGTCACGGCTCACGGCGAGGATCCCTTTGTAGATCCAGACGGCGCCGGTTTCACCGGCGTGGGCGGAGCGCAATTCACGCGCCACGCTAAGCGGCAAGTTCAGTTTGTCGAAGGCGGGAACCATGTGAACAGCCCTCCATTCGTGTGACTGGAGAGTGGACAATACGTGATTTTGGCCTATTTGTCTAAGTTAGATCGAACATAAACCTAGACAAAAACGTGATTTTCAACCAGATCTTGCTTTTGTCTTCGTCAAAAAATCAACGAGCAGGCGCTGGGACCGCGTTGGCGATCTTCTCGCGCCGGTCCTTGGATTCTCGGCGTTTGCAGACCTCCTGGATGGCGATCATGCGGGCCGCAGCGGGGGTCAGGTCGTCGCGCTCGAGCTCTTGGGCACGACGCCGGATCCACGCAATGTCGATCTCGGTCATTTCCATCTGCGCAGCATACACCTGCGCGGCCGACGCTGGTAATGTAGACAGGGCCTGCTCGGCGGGAAAAACCGAACATAAACAAAGCGATGCTCGATGCATTCGACGCGTCGTACGGGGGAGCAACGTGCCACTGCATCTCGTCAATGGTGATTCAGCGCGCGGCGCGGTCACCGCGGCGACCAAATCGGCAGAAGTCATCGCCTGTCGCGACGTCCTGTCCGTCGGGCCGCTGCGCACCGGGATGCCGCCGGCGCGCTTCGCAGCGTTACGAAACGACTTCTGGCAGACCGTATTTGGGGAGGCGCCTCTGCCGCACAGCACGCGTCTTGCCCAGGTGCTGGATCGCTGCCGCCACGCAGCACACACGGACGGTCTCATTATCTGGGTCGGTGCCGCCGCCAGCGATCAATGCATGCTGGCCTGGGTCCTCGATGCACTCTGCAGCGACCGCGACCAGGGCAAAGTGCTGCTCGTCGATCTTGCGGCCGGTGGCAATGGGGTTCGCGGACCGGCGGAATTTACACCTGAGGCTTTGGCCGCCTGCGCGGCACCCGAGGCCGTCCGGGAACAGGACTGGCAGGCCTACGCCGAGGCCTGGCGCGCGCTGACATCGCAGACGCCCGAGTCCTGGCCCGCGTTGGCCGGCAAGCGCCGCACGCCCGCGGCCCTGGCGGCGGCGCTGCGCATCATGGTGCGCCGGTTCCCGGATCGGGCGCGCGGTCTGTCGCGACTCGACGAGAAGTTGCTGACGGCGCTGACGGGTGGTCCGCTGAGCCACGTCGACGTTTTGCGCTTCGCGATGCGCACGGGTGATGCCGACTGGCGAGATGTCGACTACGACACGGTGGGTGACAAGTACTTGAGCTGGCGTTTGACGCGAATGATCGACTCGGGTTTGTCATCACGTCTGGTAACAGGCGATGACGATTCGCTATCGCTGACCGATGCAGGCCGAGACGTTCTCGCGGGGCGCGCAAGCGCGGTTGCGCTCAACGGCCTCGATGACGACGTCGGGGGCGTATCGCTTCGCGACGGCGGCCCCGTCTGGTTACGCGATGCGGACCGCGTGCTGAAGGCCCCGTGAAGTGCTAGCGTTGGCGCTGCTCATTCAGGGCGCGCATTTACTCAAGATCACTGGAGCCTCGCTGCGTGTTTGGCAGGAAGCAGAAAGACGTCGCCGATGTGGCCGTATTGTTCGTGTGCATGGGCAACATCTGTCGCTCGCCCACAGCCGAAGCGGTGTTTCGCTCGCAGGTTGATGCCGCCGGACTCAGCGCGCGCATTCGCATCGATTCTGCCGGGACGCACGCCTATCACGTTGGCAGTTCACCCGATCAGCGCTCACAGGAAACGGCCGCAGGGCGGGGCATCTCTATGTCCGGGCAGCGTGCTCGGCGTATCCGTGTCGAGGACTTCGCGGAGTTCGACTACATCGTGGCCATGGACGCCGACAACCTGTCGATTCTCGCGGACCTGGAGCCAGAAGCAGCGCGCGCCACGTTGTCGCTGATGCTCGATCACCACCCCGAGCCGCCGTTTCGCGAGGTTCCCGACCCGTACTACGGCGGCACCCGCGGATTCGAGCAGGTGTTCGATCTCGTGGACGCGGCGTCGGCGGGACTGCTGGATCAGATCGCAGCGCGGCTCGAGGCCGCGCGCGAATCCGAATCCGAATCTGACGCGTAGCGACTAGTCGTCGTTGCTGGACCAGACCGTGTAGGTCTTGTCATTGTCGCTCGACGGCGCGCTTTCCCAGGGCAGCAGTTGCGGACGGTCACCGCCCGAAGGCTTGTCTGACGCCTGCGGTTTCGGCTTGTCCGCTTTAGCTGCGGGCTTGGGTGCTGGTTTGGTATCACCACCGCCATTGTCGCCTGCATCGCCGTTACCGCGGGCAGCGGTCGGCTGCTCTGGCTTCGGCTGAGCGGGTTTTTCTGCCGTGGCCGGCTTCGCGTCCGCACGCGGTTCGCGCTTCGGTTCCTGAGCCGGCTTGTTTTCGGGTTTGGCTTCCGCATTCGGGGCCTGCGCTGGACGGTCGCCCGCATCCTTGCGCGGACGTTCGCCGCGCGGCTTCGCGTCTTGCGCCTTGTCGGCACCGTTACCGGTCTCCGCCTTGGGCACAGCGTCGTCTTTGCGACGCGGCTGTTCGGCCTTCTGCGGTGCCGCCTCAGCTGCAGGCTTGTCCTGCGCCTGCTGATCAGGCTTGCGCTCCTGCTGCTGTGCCGCGTTCTCGCCGCCTTGCCCTTCGGCGTTCTGTGACTTGCGCCTGCGACCGCCGCGCGAGCGACGGCGCCGCTTGCGCTGACCGCCCTCGGCATCCGCGTCGGCGTTAGTCTGCTTCGCGTTCTGTTGCTGGTTGCCGCGACCCTTGGCCTGTTCCTTTTTCTCGGTGTCGGCCTCGTCGCGACGACGACCGCGCTGCTTGCGTTCGCCTTGCTTGGACTGTTGCTGCTTGCGCTCGTCCTGCTGCTTGCCGCGGCGTGCATTGCGACCGCCTTCCTTGCGGCTGTCCTTGCCGGAAGGTTTCTTGGCCTGTTGCGGCTTGCCGCGCGACTTGCGCTCGGCATGCTTCTTGGCGCGGCGTTCGGCGTCGCGTTTCTTGCGCTCGAGGCGTTCGCGCTCCTTGCGCTTTTTCTCGATCTCGACGGGGTCGGGCTCGCCGAACAGCCAGTACCAGATGCGTACAAAAATGCCCGGGCGCGGGCCCGTGGCTTCGGACGATTGTTGCTGCAGGCGACGCGGCGTCGGCGCGGGCGTTGCCGGCGTGGATATCTGGACAGCAGCCTTTTCGGGCTCGACCTTCTCGCCACCCCATTCGGTCGTTTCTTCGGTTTCCTCCGTCGCGGCCAGCTCGTTACTCGCACCTGTGTTCTCGGGCAGGTCGACCTGGTCATCACGCACACGGCGGATTTCGTAATTGGGCGTTTCGAAACTCGCGTTGGCCACGAGGATCACTTGCGTCTTATTGCGAGACTCGAGCTTTTGAACACCCTCACGCTTTTCGTTAAGCAAGTAGGTGGCGATGTCAGGCGGCAGCTGCGCGATGACTTTCGACGTGCGTTCCTTGCGTGCTTCTTCACCGAGCACGCGCAGGATCGCGAGTGCCAGCGACTCGACGGTGCGGAAGTGGCCCATGCCGTTACAGCGCGGGCAGGTGACGTGTGCGGACTCACCCAGCGACGGGCTCAGGCGCTGGCGCGACATCTCAAGCAGGCCAAAGCGCGAGATCTTGCCGATCTGGATACGCGCCCGGTCGGCGCGCACCGCGCCGCGCAAACGGTTTTCCACCTCGCGCTGGTTCTTCGAGCTCGACATATCAATGAAGTCGATGACCACAAGACCGCCGAGGTCGCGCAGACGCAACTGACGCGCCACTTCATCGGCGGCTTCGAGGTTCGTATTGAACGCCGTGGCCTCGATGTCCGAGCCCTTGGTCGCACGCGCCGAGTTGATGTCGATCGCGATCAGCGCCTCGGTCATGTCGATCACGATGCTGCCACCTGAGGGCAGGCGCACTTCGTGGGCGAACGCGGTCTCGATTTGCGACTCGATCTGGTAACGCGTGAACAGCGGCACGCTGTCCTGGTAACGCTTGAGCTTGCCCGCATTGTGGGGCATCACGCTTTCCATGAACTCGCGCGCTTCTGCGTGCGTTTTCTCGGCGTCGATGAGGATCTCGCCGATGTCATTCGAGAGGTAGTCGCGCAGCGAGCGAATGACGGCATTCGATTCCTGATAGATCAGGAATGGCGACGACTTTTCGACGACGACTTTCAGGATCGCGTCCCAGACCTTGAACAGGTTGTCGAGGTCCCACTGCAGTTCTTCGGGTGTGCGGTCGATGCCGGCTGTGCGCACAATGATGCTCATGCCATCCGGAATCTCGAGCTCGGAGAGTGCTTCACGAATCTCTTCGCGGTCTTCGCCCGTGATCCGGCGGGATACGCCACCGGACTTCGGCTTGTTGGGTTTCAGAACCAGGAAGCGGCCCGCGAGGCTCACGTAGGTCGTGAGTGCGGCGCCTTTGTTGCCGCGTTCTTCCTTTTCGATCTGGACGACGATGTCCTGGCCCTCTTTGAGGACCTCCTTGATCGAAGGCTTGTTCTTGTCGGACGGCTCGCGAACGTAGTACTCGGGCGAGATGTCCTTGAACGGCAGGAAGCCGTGGCGTTCGGCGCCGTAGTCGATGAAGGCCGCTTCGAGGCTGGGCTCGATACGTGTGATGCGGCCCTTGTAGATGTTGGCCTTTTTACGAGCCTGGGACGGCGCCTCGATGTTGAGGTCGTAGAGACGCTGGCCATCGACCAGCGCCATGCGCAACTCTTCTTCCTGAGTCGCGTTGATCAGCATTCTTTTCATGGGGTGAGGGAATCCGTAGGTGTGCGGGCGTCAGGCCTGCCGACACCGAACGGGCTGCAGCCGGGGCTGCGGCCGGTCGCAGCCACACACATGACACTGCACGACCCACGAAGGGCGCAAGCAGTGTTTCAACGAGCGCCGGGAAGACGCTGTGGATGTATGCGGTCAGGACCATTGTGCTTCTTTGTGGGCGCGAGGCGCCTTTGAAGTCCGTTCGGGCGGGCCCGGTTGCACCGGGGCCATTCGCCTATGCTGGTCGCGTGGCACAGGGCGACGCGGCCGGGTTGAACATCGGGCCAGACCGCGCCGAAGCGCTGGCAGCCCGTGAGCATTCGTTGTGCGTTTGCCGAATTCATAAACAGTTTTGAGGCCTCGAACCAAAGTCCGGGGCAAAAAACCTGGAAACCTGGCGCGGGCTCCGATGAGCCCGAAGTGCACACAGCAAGCGTCGGCACAGCCGACGTGCTTGGGGGATAATATAGCAAGGCGCGTCGCCGCAGCAATCGAATAAGTCATTGTCCAAGAAAGAGAACACGCATTCCGGCGTGCGCCACGTGCGCATCGGTCCCGACGCAGATGGTCAGCGCATAGACAACTTTCTGGCCTCGGAACTGCCCGGCGTGCCCAAGGGCCGGATCTACCGGATGCTGCGCAAGGGCGAAGTGCGCATCAATAAAGGGCGTGTTCGCCCTACCTCGCGGGTCCGCGAGGGCGACGATGTGCGGATCCCGCCCGTCTCGCTTGAGGTCCGCGAACAGCCTGCCGTGCCACGCGGTTTGCAGGCCCAGCTCGAGGCCGCAGTCCTGTTCGAGGACCGCGATCTGCTCGTCATCGACAAGCCCGCCGGTGTTGCTGTACACGGTGGCAGCGGGGTGTCGCTCGGGTGTGTCGAGGCGCTACGCGCGATGCGCGACGACTGGCAGGATCTGGGGCTCGCACATCGGCTTGATCGCGAGACAAGCGGGGTACTCGTGCTTGCGAAACGGCGTAGCGCACTACGTCGCCTGCACGCGGCATTTCGAGAGGACCGCGTGAGCAAAGTCTACGAGGCGCTCGTCGACCGGCACTGGGACCACGGCAACCGGACAATCGACGCACCCTTGCAGGTGCACACCCGGCGCGGCGGTGAGCGACACGTTACGGTCGATGCGGGCGGCAAGCCTTCGGTGACCGAGGTGCAGCGCGTTGACTCGTGTCGTGACGCCTCACTCATGGTGGCGCGACCGCTCACGGGCCGCACGCACCAGATCCGCGTCCACCTGCAGCACATGGGCCACCCGATTGTGGGCGATGCGCGCTACGGGGACCCCGAGCGCAACGACTGGCATGCCAAGCGCGGGCTCAAACGCCTGTTCCTGCACGCGCAATCGATTGCTTTTGATTTCGGGGACGGCAATGAGCGCCTGTTCACGGCCCCGTTGCCCGATGCGCTCAACACCTACGCGCAGCGCCTGTTCCGCTCCGGGGGCAAGCGCTAGCCCGGTTCGGGTAGCGACGCAAATCCGGCGGCACGCAGAGCTTCGGCGACGAAAATCAACGGCAACCCGATCAGCGCTGTGGGGTCTTCGCTGGCCACGCGGCGAAACAGGCTGATGCCGGCCTGTTCCACCTTGAAGCCACCGGCGCACTGCCAGGGTTCGTCGGCGTTGACGTAGCGCACCACGTCCTCGCGCTGCAAAGTGCGAAAGGCGACCGACGTGTGGTCCAGGTGGATTCGAGGGGCCTCAAAACCGTCGTCAAGGACGATCACGGCGGTGTAGAAGTGGACCTCCTGACCCGACAAGCCCATCAGCATCTCGATGTTGTTCGCGGCGTCCCCGGGTTTGCCCAGGATGCGGCCGGAGCACTCGGCGACCTGATCGGAGCCAATCAGCGTCAGCGAACCCGTGGGCGCGCCCAGCCTGCGCCAGACCGCTGCCGCTTTCTCCCGGGCAAGGCGCTGGGATAGCGCCCGTGGCGGCTCTCCGGGCAGCGGCGTTTCGTCAATATCGGCGGGCTCCACGTCGAACCGACCCGCGATGCGCGCCAGCAGCGCCCTCCGCGCGGCCGAGGCGGAGGCCAGTACGAGCCGTTTCTGGGGCCTTTGGCTGGCTGTGTCAGGCATCCCGGCGGGCTCCTCGGTCGGGCAACTAAGCGTCTATTTTAGCGTTGTTTTTCTTTGACACGACCTCATCGGCCTCTTATCCTTCGCCGGTTATGGCCAGTCAGGCAGCAAACGCAGTCGCCACGGTGGTGCTCAGCGAGGCTGCCGAGCGCCAGGAGCAGGTCTCGGTGCACTACGGTGCCGCCGAGCTACCGCGGCTTGCCGCGCTTGTGGAAGAGGCGGCAAAAGATGCCGCTGGCGGCGAGGTTATCGCGCCTGATGTGTGCGCGGTGTTGTCGTTCTCTGAGCACGAGGCGCCGAGCTTCGTTGCGGTCTCGGTTCAGATCAAAGGCGTCTACACCTTGCCGTGTCAGCGCTGCCTCGAGCTGGTTGCCGTGAACGTGAAGATCGATCAGCAATTGGCTGTGGGTGACGGGCTCGACGGTACGGTGCTCGAAGCGCTGGAGGCCGACTTTGAACAATGGGACCTCGAGGGCGACTCACTCGCGCTCGTGGAACTGGTGGACGAGCTTGTGATGCTCGATCTGCCACTGGTCGTTGCGCACGCGACGCTTGAGGACTGTGGTCCGCTGGCAACGCAATTGGCGGGCGATGATGTGGCGGCCGTGAGCCAGCGACCCTTTGCCGGGCTGCAGGCACTCATGGCCGACAACGACAAACAGGACAACTGAGGTGGGCGCCTGGTGCCCGCCGCTACGAAAACCGGAGAACGGAAATGGCAGTACAGAAAAGCAAGCGCACGCCGTCGACGCGCGGCGCACGTCGTGGACACGACAAGCTCAGCAAGAAGACGCTCTCGATCGAGCCTACGACGGGTGAAACGCACCTGCGCCACCACGTGAGCCCCGACGGCTTCTACCGCGGCCAGCAGGTGATCGCGGATACCGCCGTCGAGTCCGACGACGAGTAAGCGGCGCACGGCCCCGCCCAGCCGGGTGGGGCGCCCGCACTAACGGACGCGTTCGAGGCGCTCCGACTTGGCACCGCACGCCCGCGCGTCGATTGACGCGTCGCGACCGGTCCGACTGGCCCTGGATGCCATGAGTGGCGATGAGGGACCATCGGTCGTGGTTGCGGCTGCCCGCGCCATTACCCAACGCCACCCCCACGTCTCGCTCGACCTTGTTGGCGACCAGCGCGTGCTCGGTGATTTGCTCGGTGACCAGCCTGAGCGCATCGACATCGTGCACGCAGACCAGGTCGTCACCATGGACGAGCCGCCTGCCGACGCACTGCGGCGCAAGAAGCAGTCGTCGATGCGCATCGCCATCAACCGGGTCAAAGAGGGTGAGGCCGCTGCCTGCGTGAGCGCGGGTAACACGGGTGCGCTCATGGCCACGGCCAAATTCGTCCTGAAGACCGTCAGCGACATCGAGCGGCCGGCCATCATGGCCGAACTGCCGTCGATGGCCGGTGGCGTCTACCTGCTCGACGTCGGTGCCAACGCCAGTTGCTCGGCCGGCCAGCTCTACCAGTTTGCTGTGATGGGTAGCGTTGTGGCTGCCAACCTTTCTGGCAGCGCCGCGCCGCGCATCGCGCTGCTCAACATCGGCCAGGAAGACATCAAGGGCAACCCGGTGGTGCGCGAGGCCGCGGCGCTGATCGAGGCCAGCGGCCTCAACTACGTGGGCTTCGTCGAAGGGGATGCCGTCTGCCAGGGTGGGGTCGACGTCGTTGTCACGGATGGCTTCACGGGCAACGTGGCGCTGAAGACGATGGAAGGGACGGCGACGCTGATCACCCATTTCCTGCGCCAGTCGTTCCTGCGCTCGCTCTGGTCGCGCCTGCAGGCGCTCGTTGCGCGGCCTTCGCTGAATCACTTGCGCGCCACGCTCGACCCCAGGGCCTATAATGGCGCCAGTTTCGTGGGCTTGAATGGCATCGTCATCAAGAGCCACGGTGGGGCGGACGCGGTCGCTTTCGAGCATGCGATCGAGACGGCGTTGCTCGAAGTGCAGGACAATGTGCCCGCGGGAATCGCCCGTTGGCTCTCGAACGAGGCAGCTTGATGTACGCACGAATCGCCGGAACCGGCAGCTACGCACCCGAGAAGGTGCTGACCAACGCTGATCTCGAAAAGATGGTCGAGACCAGTGACGAGTGGATTCGTTCGCGCACGGGGATTGAGCGGCGCTGCATCGCGGCCGACGATGAATTCACCTCGACGCTGGCCATGCACGCGGCGCGCAATGCCATGGACATGGCCGGGGTGTCTCCTGAGGAGATCGACTTCCTCGTTGTTGGCACGACGACACCCGATGTGGTGTTCCCCAACGTGGGCTGCCTGATCCAGGAAGACCTGGGTATCCCGGCCTGCCCGTCGTTCAGCGTCGAGGCGGCCTGCACGGGTTTCATTTACGGCCTGAGTCTGGCCGACCAATACATGCGCAACGGCCAGGCGAAGTGCGCGCTCGTCATCGGCGCCGAGACGTTGTCGCGCATCACGGACTGGACTGATCGCAACACCTGTGTGTTGTTTGGCGACGGTGCGGGTGCCGTCGTGCTCAAGGCCGACGACAAGCCCGGCATCGTGTCGACGCACCTGGGTGCCGACGGGCGCTACCGCCACCTGCTCAAGATGGAAGCAGGTCCGTCCAAACATCTGAACGATGTCGTGAAAGGCGAGGCGTCTATCCAGATGGCCGGCAACGAAGTGTTCAAGGTGGCGGTGAAGACGCTCGAGCGCATCGTGGATGTCACGCTCGAAGCCAACAACATCGAAAAAGAAGCCATTGACTGGCTCATTCCGCACCAGGCCAACATCCGCATTATCCAGGCGACGGCCAAGCGCCTCGGCATGTCGATGGATCAGGTCGTTCAGACCGTGCAGGACTACGGCAATACCTCTGCAGCATCTGTGCCCATGGCGCTCGACGTCGCGGTGCGCGACGGCCGCGTCCAGCCGGGCCAGCTCTTGCTGCTGGAAGCCTTCGGCGGCGGTTTCACCTGGGGCTCGGCGCTCGTCCGATTCTAAGGTCGGGTTGACGCCGGCGCGCAGCCGGCGGCAGGCTCGGGGCATCACACATCAGGGGTGCCCGACATGCCCGCTTACATGATCGTCACTGCGGTCGTTCACGACCGCGATCGTTTCCTTGCCGACTACGGTGCGCCTGCAGGTGCACTCGTCGAGAAATTCGGCGGACGTTATCTGTTGCGAGGTCCTGGTGCCGAAAGCCTTGAGGGTGACTTTGGTGACGGCGCGGGTATGGTCATTTCGGAATGGCCCGACAAGGCGGCCGCGCGACGCTTCTGGGAGTCGCCTGAATACGCCGCGCTCAAGAAAAAGCGCGAAGGGCTCGCCGACTGCCAGGTGTTGTTGATCGAGGCACCGAGCCTCACGGGATGACGCGCCTAGATCAGCGGGCGCTCGGGCAGGCCCGACCGGTCAGTCTTGCTGCGCCGTGACATGCGCCCGTGCAGCGCCCAGCGCCGTTTCTCGAGCCGCTGCTCGCGAATATCGGTCGGTACCGTCTTGAGCAGGCTCGCGCGGTAACGCGTGAAGTCGCGGTAGGCCTCGATGACGTGTTTGAGCTCCATGAGGAGCAGCTCGATCATGATGGCGTCATCGAGCAGACCCAGGCCGGGCACATCATCTGGGATGAGGTCGTCGGGGTCGCAGAAGTAGACGAGGGCGGCGAGGATTTTCTCGCGCTCGCGCTTGGGCAGTGCCCAGTCCTGATCCTCGAGCATATCGACCATCGCCTCGAGCCGCGGCACGCGCTCGCGCACGAAGTCGGGCGCCTTGCGGGAGTCGAATTCGGCCAGCATGGTGCGGGCCGCATCGACGATGTCGACCTCGTCGGCACAGGCGATGGTCTGACGCGCGGCGTGCATGGCGCGACGCAGTGCGTTGATGTCCTTGCTGGAGATCTTGATCTTGACGACGATCGTCACGTTGGCGTTGTCCTTGCTGGCGGCCGCTCCGTTAGAATAGCGCGAAGGCTACGTCGCAAGATGGCAGGGGTCAACGAGATGCAGAGCACAAAGCGCAGACTGGCGCGGGGCGCCGGGGGGCTTTTGGCCCTGGCGAGCCTTGCGGTTGCCGCGCGCGCCGAGGTCTTTCCGCTGCCGCCTGAGGGCGACGATGTCATCGGCAGCGTTGCCGTCATCCAAAGCGTAGCCGAAGACACCTTTGTCGACATCGCGCGGCGCCACGGGCTCGGTTACACGGAGTTGCGGCGGGCCAACCCCGATGTGGACCCCTGGTTGCCAGGTGCCGGTACGCGCATTGTGCTGCCGACCCGGTTTGTACTACCCGACGCCCCACGGCGCGGCGTGGTGCTCAACCTGCCCGAGTACCGGCTCTACTACTACCCGCCGGCCGTCGACGGGAAGCCACGCACCGTGCACACCTACCCCATCAGTATCGGGCGCATGGACTGGGAAACGCCGCTGGGGTCGACGCGTGTCACGGCCAAGGCCGAGCGCCCGACCTGGTACCCGCCAGCTTCGATCCGCGCAGAGCACGCCGCTGACGGTGATCCGTTGCCCGGTGTCGTGCCGCCGGGTCCCGACAATCCGCTCGGTAACCACGCGTTGCGACTCGGCTTGCCGGGTTATCTCATTCACGGCACGAACCGTCCCGCGGGCGTTGGTATGCGCGTGACACACGGCTGCATTCGCATGTTCCCCGAGGACATTGCGGTTCTGTTTGGCATGTTGCCTGTGGGCACACCCGTGAACATCGTCAATCAGCCCATCAAGTTCGGCTGGGAGCAGGAACAGCTGTTCGTCGAGGCGCACGAGGTGCTGGCGCGCGTCGCGCCCGATGCAACTGAAGCCGCTGACACAGAAGTCGAGGGCGTGGCTGCCGACGAACGCGCGCCCGCCGATGCCGAAACGACCGTTGCGGCAGCCGAGGACGATGCACTGACCGTGATGACGCGCGCGTTCGTTGCGGCAACGGCGTCGCGCGAGGCCGTTGCGGACTGGGCCGCCATGGAAGCGGCCGTGGATGAGGCACGCGGTATTCCGACGGCGGTCGGGACACCGGCGCCCGAGGCGGCACCGGAATTCCTGACCGTGATGGAGTAACGCCGCGCCGCTGCGTCGAGGCCCTGTTTGTCGCCCATTTTTGTCGGGCAATAAAAAACGCCGCGCTGGCCAGGCCACCGCGGCGTTTTCGTGGATGCGTCTAGCGCACCCGTGTCTTCGGTAACGCGTCCGTTACTTCGACATCGACTTCTGGAACATACGCTCCAGACGTTCCGTGTTGGCATCAGCGGCCGACTGGGCCGAGTTTGCCTGCTGCAGGGCCTGGCTGGCCGTCGACTGCGCGCTGGCAGCCTGCTGTGCAGCACGGTCTGCTGCGGCACGCGCAGCTTCTGCAGCCGATTTGGCAGCAGCAGCGTCAGCTGCGGCGGCTTCGGCCGTGGCACGTACTTCGTCGATCGAAGTCGTGTTGGCGCAACCGGATGCGAGTCCGAGGACGAGCGCAGCTGCGCCGACTTTCAGAACGTTCTTGATCATTACGAGAAACCCCATTGGTTTTTGTACAAAACTGTGTTGCAACACTGTTGAACCACAGGCCCAAGCCTGAAGTCGGCGTAATGATGCCAGATATTATGTGGCGGGTTAAGAAATTTGCTGTCTGGCTTTGGCGACAAAAAAACACTGTAGAAGAAGGGAGTTGCGGAGCTTGTCATCAGCGTGTGCAGGTGGCGATCGCGGGCCGCGCGTAACGATGCCCTTGCGCTCCTGAAAGGCCTGTATATAATCACAGGTGCTGAATATCCATACAGGTGCGCGCCATGAATGAACTCACGCCCCGACAGTCGCAGATTCTCGAGCTGATCCAGGACTTTATCAGCGAGACGGGCATGCCGCCCACACGCGCCGAGATCGCACGCGAGCTGGGCTTCAAGTCGCCGAACGCGGCTGAGGAGCACCTGCGCGCCCTGCAACGCAAGGGGGTCATTGATCTCATCCCGGGCACCTCACGCGGCATCCAGCTCAAGGACTCGCTGCGTGACCAGATCGGCCTGCCGCTCATCGGCCGTGTCGCCGCCGGTCACCCGATCCTGGCGCAGCAGAACATCGAGGCCCATTACCGTGTCGATCCGGCGTTCTTCAGCCCCAAGCCGCACTACCTCCTGCGGGTACACGGTATGAGCATGAAGGACATCGGCATCCTCGATGGCGATCTTGTGGCCGTGCACCGCACGCCTGAGGTGCGCAGCCGCCAGGTGGTCGTGGCGCGCGTTGAAGACGAGGTCACGGTCAAACGTTACCGCCAGGAGGGCAGCACCGTCTGGCTGTTGCCTGAGAACGAAGATTTCGAGCCCATTGAGGTCGACCTCAAGGAACAGTCGCTGGTGATTGAGGGTGTCGTTGTCGGTGTCATTCGCGATGGCGTCCAGGTCCACTAGGTCCAGCCCGCCAGGGGCGGGTCGCGACACGAAAAAAACTCCGGAAGCTAACGCCGGGGTTTTTTTTTCCCCGGACGATGCCGAAGTCGGTGATGAGACGGGTGTTGCACCCGGCCTGAACGGCCTGTCCCCCCTGTTCGAGCGCGCCGAACTCTGGCGAGGCACGAACCTGCAGGTCAGTGGCGGCGCCACCTGCGCGACGGGTTACCCGCAGCTCGACGCTGCGCTGCCGGGCGGCGGCTGGCCCGTGACGGGCCTCACGGAGCTCATGAGCGGCACACCGGGTGTGGGCGAGTTGCGGCTGCTGATGCCCGCGCTAGCCGCTCTGGCGGCGCGTCAGCCGGGCTGGGTGGTCTGGATTGCCCCGCCGTACCTGCCTAATGCCCCCGCGTTGCAGCAGTGGGGTCTGCCGCCCGAGCGTGTGTTGCTCATCCATCCCCGTTCGGCCGCCGACGCGGCCTGGGCTGCCGAGCAGGCGCTGGCTTCGGGTACCTGCATTGCTGTGATGCTCTGGACGGACACGCTCGAGTCCGGGCGTGCGTTTGCCCCCGCGCGACGTCGTGACCCGGCGGCGTTGTCGATGCAACAGTTCAGTCGTCGGCTGCAGCTGGCCGCGGCCGCGCACCAGTGCTGGGCCGTGTTACTGCGTGCCGCGACAGCGCGGCGGCAGCCTTCCGCTGCGGCACTGCGGCTGTTCATCGAGGTCGCGTCGGGTCAGCGCAACCTGCATGTCGTGAAAGTGCGGGGCGGTAAGCCCACCGTGATTCCGGCCTTTGACGACGGCGTCGATGTCGGCGCGGCCATGTTGCACGAGGCGCTGGGCGCTGCTGACGACAACGGCGTGGCCTGAGCATGGTGCGTACCGCCCGCACCAATCCGCACCGCGACCTGTTCGCTGGCCTGGGGCCGCCGGCGCCACCTGCGCAACACCCCGAGACGGCGACCACCCCCCCGGTTGCCTCCGAGGTGGCTTCCGAGGTTGCGCCCGACAGCCGGCGGGTGCGTGCCTCGGTCTGGGTGTGCGTGCAGTTTCCGGGCCTGCCGCTGCAGGCCGTACGCGCCCAGTGCGAGCCGGGTGGTGGACGTGCTCATGTCGTTGTCGACAACGACCGCCAGCGCACAGTCATCGCCCGGGACCGCGCCGCGCGTGGTGCAGGTATCGTGCCTGGCCAGCGACTCAAGGCGGCCATGGCACTGGCTTCCGACGCCACCATCATCGACCGCGATGTCGTGGCCGAGGCGGCGTTGCTCGAAGACATCGCGCGCGACCTCATCGCGTTCAGTGCCACAGTATCGCTGGCGCCACCCCAGGCCGTGCTTATCGAGGTGCGGGGCAGCCTGCGCCTGTTCGGTGGCATCGCGGCACTGCTCGAGCGGCTCACGCAGCAGCTGCACACGCGCGGCTGCCACCTGCGCTACAGCGTTGCACCAACGGCGACGGCCGCCACCTGGCTGGCGCTGGCCGGTGCGGCGCCTGATCCCGATGAGGTGGTTGCCAACGGGGTGGCCGCGGGCAGCTACCTGCGGGCGCTCAATGCGCTCGACATCGGCGTTACGGGCTGGCCTTCCCAAACCGTGGCGGCATTGCGCGAGATGGGTGTGGCGACGATTGCGGATTGCCGGCGTCTGCCGCGCGCGGGTCTGGCGCGGCGCTTCGGGCCGGCGCCCCTACACGCGCTGGCGCAGGCGTTCGGTGAACTGCCCGAAGTGCGTCAGCACGTCGAGGCGCGTCAGCAGTTCGAGTCGTTGCTGCAGCTCGAGGCCGAGATCGAGGCCGCGCCGCAGCTCCACCTCGGTTGCGAACGTCTGCTCGGCGAGCTCGAGGACTGGCTGCGGCGCCGGCAGGGCGCCGTGCGGCAGCTCGCCTTTCGCTTTCACGGCTGGCGCGGACTGGCCGGTGTGCTCGACATCGCGCTCTCGGCGCCGGGCCACAGGCTCGCCGACTGGCAGCGCCTGCTGGCCGCACACCTCGAGCGGTGCACGTTGTCGCAGCCGGCCGTGGCCGTGTCGCTGGCCGCGCAGATCAGCGATCCGTTGGGTGCTCGTGCTGCGGCGCTGGCATTCGAGCCCGGCCAGACCTCGGTGCCCGATGCGCCCGAGCTGCACGCGCTGCTGGACCGGCTGCAGGCGCGCCTGGGCGAGTGTTCGGTGCAGGCGCTACGCCATGTCGCCGAGCACCGCCCCGAGTACGCCTCACGCACCGTGACGCCCGATGCCGGCACCCACGCAGGCAACGCTTCCGGTGCGTCCCTGCCTGCGGCCTGGGTGTTGCGCGATGTGCCGGCCGGCGTGCTCGCGCTGCAGCGCGAGGCGGCGTTGTTACTGCAACGGCCGCTGTGGCTGACGGGCCGGCCTGTGGCGTTGACCACGGTCGCCGGGGTCCCCCATTTCGAAGGCGCGCTGACGCTGCGCCACGGTCCCGAGCGCATCGCCTCGGGTTGGTGGGAAAACGCGCAGGCGGGCGAGGCCGACGTGGCTGACGACAACCGGGCGCGCGACTATTTCGTGGCCGAGAACCCGGCCGGGGTCCGGCTCTGGATCTTCCGTGAGCGTATCGATGACACCGAGGTGCGCTGGCGGCTGCACGGCATCTTCGGCTGATGGCGGCCGGCTACGCCGAGCTGCACGCGCTCAGTAATTTCACGTTCCTGCGCGGCGCCTCGCACCCCGAGGAACTGGTCGCGCAGGCTGATGCGCTGGGATACACGGCACTGGCCGTCACCGATGCCTGTTCGCTGTCGGGCATCGTGCGCGCACACGCCGCGGCCAAGTCGGCATCGCTCAAACTCATCACGGGTGCTGAGTTCCAACTCGAAGACGGTCCCCGGCTCGTGTTGCACGCGCTCTCGCGGCGCGGCTACGCGGGGCTGTGTCGACTCATCACCGCAGCCCGGCGTGCGGCACCCAAGGGCGACTACCGGCTCACGGCGGGGATGGTGCAGGACATTGCGGCCGGCGATGAGGGACGCACGCTGACCGACTGCACGGCGCTCTGGCTGCCCGGCAACGACTTTTCACTGGGCGACGATGCGGACTGGCTTACGGGGCTGTTCCCGGGTCGGCTCTGGATTGCGGCCGAGCTGTTCCCCGACGGCATGCACCGCCTGCGCCTCGAGGCGCTGCGTCGCACGAGCGCGCGCTACGGCTTGCCACTCGTCGCCGCGGGTGACGTGCACATGCATTGCCGCGAACGTCGTGCGCTGCAGGACACGCTGACGGCGGTCCGGCTCAAGACCACGGTGCACGAGGCCGGCTACGCACTGCACGCCAATGCCGAGCGCCACCTGCGCCGACGTGCTGTGCTCGAGGCCGTGTACCCGGCGCCGCTGCTTGCCGAGACGCTGGCCATCGCCGAGCGTGTCGACTTCTCGCTTGATGAGCTGGCTTACGAATACCCGCGCGAACTTGTACCCGAGCACGAGACCCCGGCGGGCTGGCTCGCACGACTGACCTGGCAGGGTGCGGCACGGCGTTGGCCCGACGGCGTGCCCGCGAGCACGCGTGCGCAGGTCGAGCACGAGCTCGCGCTCATCGCCGAGCTCAACTACGAGCCGTATTTCCTGACGGTGTATGACATCGTCAACTGGGCGCGCGAGCACGCCATCCTTTGCCAGGGCCGCGGCTCGGCGGCCAACTCGGCCGTGTGCTTCTGCCTCGGCATCACCGAGGTCGACCCCGCGCGCCAGTCGACACTGTTCGAGCGCTTCATCTCCAAGGAGCGTAACGAGCCGCCCGACATCGATGTCGACTTCGAACATCAGCGCCGCGAAGAGGTGATCCAGTACATCTATTCGAAGTACGGCCGGGATCGCGCGGCGCTGGCGGCCACGGTCATCTGTTACCGCCCGCGCAGTGCGATGCGCGACGTGGGCAAGGCACTGGGCCTGGCCGACCTGCAGGTCGACCGGCTGGCGCGCAGCATGCAGTGGTGGGACGGCGATGTGGTCGATCCCGAGCGCGTGCGCGACGCGGGGCTCGACCCGCACAACCCGCTCATCGCGCGGCTTATCGGGCTCGTGAGCGCGCTCATCGGTTTTCCGCGCCACCTGTCACAGCACGTGGGCGGGTTTGTCATCAGCGAAGGTCGTCTTGACGAGCTCGTGCCTGTCGAAAACGCGAGCATGCCCGAGCGCACTGTGATCCAGTGGGAAAAGGACGACCTCGAGGCGTTGGGTTTGCTCAAGGTCGACGTGCTCGGGCTTGGCATGCTCAGTGCGATCCGCCGCTGCTTCGACCTCATCGCGGTGCATCACGACCGGCGCTACACACTGGCCACGGTGCCCGCCGAGGACCGCGCCACCTACGACATGATTTGCAAGGCCGACACGATGGGCGTGTTTCAGATCGAGTCGCGCGCGCAGATGAGCATGCTGCCGCGCCTTCGGCCCCGCAACTTCTACGATCTCGTTATCGAGGTTGCGATCATCCGCCCCGGACCGATCCAGGGCGACATGGTGCACCCCTTCCTGCGGCGGCGGAACGGTGAAGAACCTGTCACCTATCCGAGCCCCGAGGTTGAAGGCGTGCTCGAGCGTACGCTCGGCGTGCCCATCTTCCAGGAACAGGTCATGGAGCTGGCCGTGGTGGCGGCGGGCTTCAGCCCGGGTGAGGCCGACAGTCTGCGCCGCGCCATGGCCGCCTGGAAGCGCAAGGGTGGGCTCGGGCCGTTCGAGGAAAAGCTCAAACGGGGCATGCACGAGCGCGGCTACAGTGAGCGGTTCGCGAACCAGATCTTCGAGCAGATCAAGGGCTTTGGTAACTATGGCTTTCCCGAGTCACATTCGGCGAGCTTCGCGCTGCTTGTGTACGTGTCGTGCTGGCTCAAGCGGCACTATCCGGCCGCGTTCATCTGTGCGCTCATCAACAGCCAGCCCATGGGGTTCTACAGTGCGTCGCAGCTCACGCAGATGGTGCGTCGCAACCACGGCGTCGAAGTGCGGCCCGTCGACGTACGCCACAGCCACTGGGACTGCACGCTTGAGCCGTGCGAGGAAGGCGGTCCCGCGCTTCGGCTGGGTCTGCGCCTCGTGAAGGGATTCGGCGATGTCGCCGCGGAACGACTGCAGCGCGTTCGTGAGGGGCAGGGTTTCCGCACGGTGCAGGAGATGGCCACACGCGCGCAGCTCAACCGCGCCGAGCTGGGCGCGCTGGCGGCGGCGAACGCCTTGTCGCGACTGGCGGGTCACCGCCATCTCGCGCGCTGGCAGGTGGCCGGCGTCGAGCGCCAGGACGACCTGCTCAAGGGCATCGAGGTGCGCGAGGCGACGCCCATGCTGCGTGCGCCCAGCGAGGCGCAGGACATCGTCGCCGACTACCAGCACCTGGGCCTGACGCTGGGGCGTCATCCCATGGCGCTGTTGCGCTCACGCTTCGAGGGGCACGGGTTCCTGACGGCTGACGCCCTCGTGGATTGTGCCGACGGGCGGCCCGTGCAGGTTGCGGGCATTGTGGTCACACGGCAGCGTCCCGGCAGTGCCAATGGCGTTAACTTCGTCACGCTCGAGGACGAAACGGGCTACATCAACCTCGTGATCTGGCAAGACCTTGCCGAAACGCAACGGCGCGTGCTCGTTGGCGCGCGGCTCATGGCTGCGGCAGGAACAGTGCAAAAGCAGGGCGATGTCATTCACGTCGTGGCGCGTGAACTGCGCGACTACAACAGTCTGCTCGGCGAGCTGACCACCGTGTCGCGCGACTTTCACTAAGGGACGCGGGTGCGCCGGGCGAGAGGCTCAGTTCGCTTCGAGATCGTCGATGCCGAAGTCGTCGTCTTCGTCGAGCAGGCGGTTGAGCCGCTTTTCTTCGAGCAGCGCCTCGAGCCGGCGGCGTGCGGCCGCGCCGTCCTTACCCGGGTCTTTCGCCTGCTCGATGTCGGCGACAAGTTCCTCGACGTTGACTTCAACAGACATGCCGCCGACGTTATCGCCGGCTTCAATGACGATGGTCTCCGAAAAGTCCTTGTCGTCTTCCCCGTCGTCGATGTCGTCTTCGGGTGTATCTCTTTCTTCACTGATCATGCACGTCCCCAAGAGCGGCTCACAGTGTTGGGTTGTCGCGAATATAAACCCGTGCTTCGCGCGCGTGCAACTACGTTGTCGACAGATTGCGAACTCGCGCGTGAGCTAGCCCACAAGCTCGTTCATATTGAAGATCGGCAACAGGATCGCCAGCACGATGAGCAGCACGACAATGCCCATGATGACGATGATCAGGGGTTCGATAATACTCATGAGTGCGGAGATCAGGCTGTCCGACTCGCGCTCCTGGTTGACGGCTGCGCGCTCGAGCATTTCGTCGAGACGGCCGCTGGCTTCACCACTTGAAATCAGGTGAATGGTCATAGGCGGAAACACGCCGCGCTCGCCAAGTGAGCGGCTGATAGGTGCGCCCTCACGAATGCGAACGGCAGCCTCGTCAACGGCTTCGCGCATCGGCACGTTCGATATGACCTCGCCGGCAATACGCAGCGACTCGAGTACGGGGACGCCGCTGGCCGCGAGGATCGCCAACGTACGCATGAAGCGCGCCGTGTTCAGGCCGCGTGTGAGCCGCCCGAAGACGGGCATGCGCAGTTTCGTACCGTGCCAGCGCTTCTTGGGCCCGGGTTGGGCCAGCAGCAGCCGGATGCCGATGAACCCTGCGACTGCGCCCATAATCAGGAGCCACCACCAGGCTTGCACAAACTCGCTGAGACCGATCAGAGCGCGCGTGAGGCCAGGCAATTGGTTGCCTGTCGACACGAAGACGCTAACGATCTTCGGCACGACATAGGACAGCATGAAGGCGACCACGGCCAGCGACATGAGTACGAGCAGAATCGGGTAGACGAGCGCTGTCTTGGCCTTCTGCGACAGGTTCTGGCGGTTTTCGGTGTAGTCGGCCAGCCGGTCGAGCACGTTGTCGAGTTTGCCGGATTGTTCGCCGGCATCGACGGTTGCGCGGAACATGGCCGGGAAGGCCTGCGGGAATTCGGCCAGGCTACCGGCCAGCGAATAGCCTTCGCGGACCCGGGCGCGTACGCCCATGATGATGCTGCGCGTTTTCGACTGCTCCGACTGGTCGGCAATGGCCTGCAGGGCTTCTTCAAGCGGCAGGCCCGCTTGCGACAGCGTCGCCAGCTGGCGCGTAACGAGCGCGAGTTCGGCGCCCGACAGGGCACGACGGATCGTGACGCGTTTTTTGTCGTCGCTGCGCCCGCGCGTTGCAACGGGATCGACGGACAGCGGCGTCAGTGACTGTTCGCGCAGCGCGCCGCGCACGGCACGCGCCGTGTCTCCCTCGAGCACCCCTTTGCGTTGCTTGCCGCGGGGGTCGAGTGCGATGTATTCGAAAGCGGCCATGACTCAGACGTCTCGCGCGTCAGTCATCGCGCGTGACCCGCAATACCTCTTCCAGTGTCGTGATGCCCTGAAGCACCTTGGCGCGGCCATCGGCACGAATACTGGGGCCACGTTCTCGCGCGTAGCGTTCGAGCTCATGTTCACCCGAGCCATCGTGAATCATGGTGCGCATCGTGTCATCGACGGTCACGAGTTCGTAGATGCCCGAGCGACCACGAAACGCCATGGGATCGTCGGCCGGCGGGCGGTATAGCGTCGGACGTTGCTCGCGGCTGACGCGCAGCATGTCGCATTCAGCGTCGCTGGCCGGGTAGGCCTCGCAACGCTCCGAATCGAGTGTGCGCACGAGGCGCTGTGACAGCACGCCGATGAGGCTCGACGACAGCAAAAACGGCTCGACGCCCATGTCGCGCAGTCGGGTCACGGCGCCCACGGCTGTGTTGGTGTGCAGGGTGGAGAGTACGAGGTGACCGGTGAGCGAAGCCTGGACAGCGATTTCCGCCGTTTCGAGGTCGCGAATCTCACCGACCATCACCACGTCAGGGTCCTGGCGCAGAATGGCGCGGAGTCCGCGCGCGAAGGTCATGTCGACCTTGGTGTTGACCTGCGACTGACCGATGCCATCGATGTAGTACTCGATGGGGTCTTCGACGGTCATGATGTTGCGCGTTGCGTTGTTGATGCGCTCGAGCGCCGCGTACAGCGTGGTCGTTTTACCCGAACCCGTCGGGCCTGTGACGAGAATGATGCCGTGCGGCTTGTGGATCAGCGCGTCGATGTTGCGTTGGTCATCGGCGCGCATGCCCAGCTGCGCGAGATCAAGTCGACCGGCCTGCTTGTCGAGCAGACGCATGACCACGCGCTCGCCATGACCGGACGGCATCGTCGAAACGCGTACGTCTACGGCACGACCCGCAACACGCAGCGAGATATGGCCGTCCTGCGGCAGGCGCTTCTCGGCAATGTCGAGTTTCGACATGACCTTGATGCGGGAAACGAGCAGGGGTGAGACGCCGCGCGCGGTCTGCAGTACTTCGCGCAGCACGCCGTCGATGCGCATCCGCACGATGAGCCGGTTCTCGTAGGGCTCGATGTGAATATCCGAGGCGTTTTCCTTGATGGCCTCGGTGAGCAACGCATTGATGAGGCGAATGATGGGCGCCTCGTCGTCAGATTCGAGCAGGTCCGACTGTTCGGGCAGGTCCTGCGCCAGCATGAGCAGGTCGGTCTCTTCCTCGAACCCGTCCATCATCTGCATGGCGGGGCCCGTACCGCGCTCGTAGGCCTGCTGCAGTTCCATGTCAAACTGCGCTTCGCTCACGCGCTCGATGTTCAGCGTCTGACCCAGGAAGCGTTGCGCTTCAGCCAGGCTCGCGAGGCTGGCGCCTTCACGGTAGAGCAGGGCCTCGGGCACGCCATCCTGTTCGCGCACGAGCAGGCCGTGGCGCTTCGCGAACGAGAAGGGCAACTGCGTTTTGGTCGCGGTTTCCTCTTCCACGGCCAGTGTGCTGATCGTCTCGTCTTCTAACGTGTCCGTGGTGACCGCCATCGTGCCTGCCTCCGGCTTACTCGCCGCCGCTGTCTTCCTGCATGATATCGGCAGGTGGCTGTGTTGGTGGAGTGTCGCGCACCTGCTCTTCAAGTGGCGGCAGCGTCGGGCGCACAGCGTCACGAATGAGCGGTACGCTTCGGTCACCCTGCTGCAGGTTGCGCAGGTAGTTGTACTTCTCGCCCGTCACCTGCATCGAGCCGATGCCATCGAGAAGGATCTTGGGTTTGATGAAGACCATGAGGTTGGTCTTGATCTTCTCCGAGGTGCGAGAGCGGAACAGGTTGCCGATGATCGGAATGCTGCCCAGCACGGGTACGCGCTGATCGGTCTCGAGCACCTGGTCGTCAATGAGGCCGCCCAGCACAAGGATGCCGCCATCCTCGACGATAACCGAGGTCTCGATGAGGCGGGTGTTTGTGATCAGGTCGACGGCGCCGGCGCTGGAGCTCAGGCTTGAGATCTCCTGAGTGATCTCGAGCAAGATCGTGCCGTCGTCGGTGATCTGCGGTGTGAGCTGCAGGTTGGTGCCGACCTGCTCGCGGTTGACGGTCTGGAACGGATTCACGGCGCCGGCGTTGTTGCCGCCCGTGTTGGTGAACTGGCCCGTGATGAACGGCACTTCCTGACCGATCTCGATCTTCGCCTCTTCGTTGTCCATCGTGACGATGACGGGCGTCGAGATCACGTTCGTATTGGCGTCGCCCTGCAGCGCATTGAGGATCGCGGCAAAACTCACACCCGAATCCGATATGCGGCCCACTCCTAACGTGATGCCCTCGGAGATCGCGCCGGCCAGGGCTGCGGCATCGTTACCTTCGCTGGCACCGGCCAGCGGCACGATGCGGCTGCCTGCGGAGGCGAAGTCCGTAACGCCCACAATATTGTCGTCGTTGCTGCCATCGAGTGCCCAGGTCACGCCCAGCTGCGAGTCGCGGTTGATGTTGACCTCGACGATCAGAGCCTCGACGAGCACTTGTGCTCGGCGAATGTCGAGCTTGTCGACGACCGACATGATCGAACGCATCGACGCGGGCGGTGCCGTGATGACGAGTGCGTTGGTGATTTCATCGGCCCAGATGTTGACCTCAATGTCTGCGTTCGCCGCCGTCTCCTGGCCCTCGGCACTCTGTACCTGGCCCTGCAGCTTACCCGCGAGGTCTTCTGCGTTGGCGTATTTGAGGTAGCGTACCTGGGTGTCGCCACCGGCTTCGCGCGGCGTATCGAGATGTGCGATGAGTGTGCGGATCTTGACGCGGTCAGCGGGTACGCCGCTGATGAGCACGCTGTTGGTGCGCCCGTCAGCGACGAGGTTTATGGGTGCGCTGGCACCCGCCTCGACGCGGTTGCCGCCGTTGAGCGCGTTGATCGTCGTGACGATGTCTGTGGCCGACGCGTAGGTCAGCGGCACCACCTCGACATCGGCGTCGATGGGCCTGTCAATCTGGCGCAGCAGGTACCGAATCCGATTCACGTTGCGCTGCGTGTCGCTGATGATCAGCGAGTTTGAGCTGGCCTGCGCCGCCAAGTGGGCGTTGCTGGGAAGCAGCGGACGCAAGACCGGCACCAGCTGTGCGGCCGACACGTTTTCGACACGCAACACCGTGGTGACCGTCTCGTCGGCAAGCGCGCCCGTGACATTGGCCGGCGCCTGGCGCGCGTTGGCGTTGGGTACGATGCGCGTCACGCTGCCCGCTTCGATGGCCACGAAGTTGTTGACCTCGAGCAGCTGCAGGAAGGCCAGGTAGAACTCCTCGGCGTTCATGGGCTCGCTGGCGATGAGCGTCACTTTGGCATTGACGCGCGGGTCGACGATGAACGTGCGGCCCGTGGCCATTTGCACCGCATCGATAACCGCCTTGATATCGGTCTCACGATAGTTCGGCGTGATTTCATCGATGCCCTGCGCCAGGACGCCTTGTGCGGTGGTCAGCGCAGTGGCAAGCGCCAGTGCTGCGACGATCAGGCGCTGCCGGGGCGCGCGTTGCGAGTGGTTCATTGAGTGGCCTGGTCCGAAAAGTCGAGTGAGCTCGTGTCGAGCGTTAGGTTTTGTTGTTGGCCGCCACGCTCGAGCGTGACGGAAATGCTCTGGGCATTGCCCAGCTCACTGAAAACGCGTGCGCCCTGCGAAGGGTTATTAAGCGGTGTGCCGTTGATGGCCGTCACGATGTCACCCGGGCGCAGGCCGAGCTTGGCGAAGCTCTGCCGGTCGGAGCCCGGGTAGAGCCGGTAGCCGCGCTGTTGCCCGCCCACGTAGTAGGGCCGCGGCGAGATGATCTGGGTGAACTGTGCCGCGTTTTCCGTGAGGACCTGGGTCATCGACGGGCCACTGGCGCGGCGAATGCTGGTGCGGGAGCGGTTGGCCTGCGGTGCAATGCCTGCGAGTTCTTCGGGTTTCGGTAGTTTTAGGGATTCGAAAGCGCCACTGCGACTGAGTATCACCTGTTCACGTCGCACCGAGTGCAAGGTTAGGCCCGGGCGAACGGTGTCGCCGATTGCGAAAACACGTTCATCGCGACCGTCTGCGATGATGGCGAGCGCATTTTCGTCGGAGTCCGCAGCCAGGGTGCCCTTAAGCGTCAGAGGTTCACGGGTTTCAGGTACGTCTACAGGCGGCGGCGGACCGCAATCGGGCGGACAGTTCTTTTTAATCTCCTCCGCCACCCCGAACAGGCTAGCTTTGATGATGGCAGAGACATCGGTAGACGCAGCCGCGATCTGCCCGGAGTCACTCGACGCAGGCGCCAGCGCCACAGGCGGCGCAATGTTGGCATCCGCGCGAGCGGGCAGCAGGGCGACCACAAGCCCGGCCAGTTGCCAGGCGATCACGATCGCTAAAAGCAACGCCGCGAGCCCGGGGCCGCGTCGCTGCATGGTGGTCAGCCACGGTTGCTGACCCAGGCGTTGGAACCGGTCCAACGCGTCCGCGCCACTCATCGCCATGATTTGGTTTCCGCCTCCAGACTGCGCTTGTTCATGTCCGCGTTACCTTTATGGGTGTTATTAGTGCCTGGTGCAGGCCCGGATCCGCGCAGTCCTCGCCGCATGATACGGCAGTCCCAGCGGGCCGAACAAGCGTGCCCAAGCGTCTGAACAGCTTAGAATCCGGCCGTTTGCGTTGGTTCCGCTGGCCCAGCCAGTTGATTGACGTATGCCCTTGCGTCGCGGCCCCTCTGACCCCATCTCCTGACCTCGGAGACACGTAACAGACACCGCCTCCGGTCTTATGGTATGTATCGATTGAGTGTGAAAAACGGAATGAGCACGAGCAGGGCGATGGCAGAGCACGATCCCGACGAGCCAACCGGACCCGACGAACACGTCGGTGATACCGGTACGGTCACTGAGGAAGCGCGGCCGAAACTCAAGAAACCACCGCTCTACCGGGTGGTGCTGCTCAACGACGACTACACCCCCATGGAGTTCGTCGTGCAGATCTTGGAGCAGGTGTTTTCACACGACCGCGCGCTCGCCACGCGCATCATGCTCGAGGTCCACACGAAAGGAAAAGGCGTTTGCGGGGTCTTTACGTATGACGTCGCTGAAACCAAGGTCGCCCAGGTGACCAAAGCGGCAGAACAGCACCAGCACCCGTTGCTGTGCACCATGGAAGCCGACTGATGGCGCAAGCCACGACACGGAGAGCAAGATGCTGAACAGTGAATTGGAGTTCTGCCTCAACGAGGCATTCCAGTCAGCACGTGACCAACGGCATGAATTCATGACTGTTGAGCACTTGTTGCTCGCGATCCTCGATATCCCCGAGGTTTATGACCTGCTGCGCGCCCTCGAAGCCGACATTAACCGGTTGCGGCGCGAGCTCAATGAAGTGATTGGACAAACCACGCCCCGTCTCGGCGAAGACGTCGACCAGGAAGTGCAGCCCACGCTGGGATTCCAGCGCGTCGTGCAGCGCGCCGTGTTCCACGTGCAGTCGAGCGGCAAGAAAGAGGTCACGGGCGTCAACGTGCTCGTGGCGATCTTTAGCGAAAAGCAGTCGCAAGCCGTCTACCTGCTCAACCTCCAGGACATCACGCGTCTCGATGTCGTCAATTACATCTCGCACGGCGTCAGCCGCGCCGGAGAGTACGGCGAAGAGGGCGAGAGTATCGGTACCACGAGCGAGGGCGAGGACGGCGAGGCGCCGCGCTCGGCACTCGACGAATACGCGACAAACCTCAACAGCGAGGCGGAGTCAGGCCGTATCGACCCGCTTATCGGCCGCACGCTCGAAGTCGAGCGCACGATCGAGACCCTCTGCCGCCGCCGCAAGAACACCCCGCGGTACGTGGGCGAGGCGGGCGTGGGCAAGACGGCCATCGCCGAAGGCCTGGCGCGGCTGATTGTTGAGGGCGAGGTGCCCGAGGTACTCGCCGACGCGACGATCTACTCGCTGGACATGGGTGCACTCGTCGCGGGCACCAAGTACCGCGGCGACTTCGAGAAACGACTCAAGGCCGTCGTCAAGGAGCTCTCTGAGGAGCCCAACTCGGTGCTGTTTATCGACGAGATCCACACCATCATCGGGGCCGGCGCCGCCTCGGGCGGTGTTATGGACGCCTCGAACCTCATCAAGCCCGTGCTGGCCAACGGCCGGCTTCGTTGCATTGGTTCCACGACCTACCAGGAGTACCGGGGCATTTTTGAGAAGGACCACGCACTCGCGCGGCGCTTCCAGAAGATCGATATCCCGGAGCCCTCGGTCGAGGAGACGGTGCAGATCCTCGCGGGGCTGCAAAGCCGCTTCGAAGCCCACCACGGCGTGCGCTACGACAGTGATGCCCTGCAGGCCGCTGCCGAGCTTGCGGCGCGGCACATCAACGACCGGCACCTGCCCGACAAGGCCATCGATGTCATCGACGAGGCGGGCGCGAACCTGCGCCTGCAGCCTGAGGCCACGCGGCCCGAGTCGGTGACGGTCCAAGCCGTGCAGAACATTGTCGCGCGCATGGCACGAATCCCTCCAGCCAGTGTGTCGGTGTCGGACCGCGCCACGCTGCGCAACCTCGAACGCGACCTCAAGATGGTCATCTTCGGTCAGGACGCGGCTATCGAGGCGCTCTCCTCATCGATCAAGATGGCGCGCTCGGGCCTTAACGACGACGAGAAGCCGGTCGGCTCGTTCCTGTTTGCCGGCCCAACGGGCGTGGGCAAAACCGAGGTCACGCGTCAGCTCGCAGCCTCTTTGGGCATCGAGCTGCTGCGTTTCGATATGTCGGAATACATGGAGCGGCACACGGTGTCGCGTCTGATCGGCGCCCCCCCGGGCTACGTCGGTTACGACCAGGGTGGTCTGCTTACGGAAGCCGTGAACAAGAACCCGCACGCGGTCGTATTGCTCGACGAGATCGAGAAGGCGCACCCCGAGGTCTTCAACCTGCTGCTGCAGGTCATGGACCACGGCACACTGACGGACAACAACGGTCGCAAGGCCGATTTCCGCAACGTGGTCCTCGTGATGACGACCAACTCGGGCGCGCAGGAAATGAGTCGCGCCTCGATTGGCTTCACGCAGCAGGACCACACGAGCGACGGCATGGAAGTCATCCGCCGCACGTTTACGCCGGAATTCCGCAACCGACTGGACGCCATCATCCAGTTCGAGCCGCTGGACCCGCATTCGATTGCTCGCGTCGTCGACAAGCTCGTCGTCGAACTCGAGGGTCGCCTGCTGAGCTCCAACGTCACGCTGGAACTTACAGACGAGGCGCGCGACTGGATTGCAGACCGCGGCTACGACAAGTCGATGGGTGCCCGCCCCATGGCGCGCATCATTCAGAAGTACGTCAAGCGCCCGCTGGCTGATGACCTGCTGTTTGGCGAACTGTCAGAGGGCGGGCACGTGCGCGTGTGTGTCGTTGACGGCGAACTCAAGCTCGAGTTCGAGCGCCAGACACCGCGGCTGACGCACCAGTCCGCGGAATCGGGTGATGCGTCAGATGCGCCTTCGGATGAACCACAGGAACCCGGCGCCTGAGGCGCCGGTGTTCGTTCATTCTGGGTAGAGCGTCAGGCGCCGGACGGCACCCGCGCGAGACCGGGTACTAGCGACCGCGGTAGACGATACGGCCTTTGCTCAGGTCGTAGGGTGTCAACTCGACCGTGACCTTGTCGCCGGTCAGGATACGAATGTAGTGCTTGCGCATCTTGCCTGAGATGTGCGCGGTCACCGTGTGACCGTTCTCAAGCTCCACGCGAAACGTCGTGTTGGGCAGCGTGTCGATGACGACGCCTTCCATCTGAATGGCTTCTTCCTTTGCCAAGTAGCCGTACCTCTTCAAAAAAGTGGCGGAATTGTCCGCAAATGCCTGCGCAATTGCAATGCGCCAGCGCCGATTACGCCAGCGCTTCCGAAATGGGGGCCGGTTGCCAGGCTTTCAAGCGCGTGCAGCACTGACCCAGCAGCTCGCAAAACGCCCGCCGGGGCAGGGTGGTGGCACCCAGCGTTTCCAGGTGGGCCGTGTGCATCTGGCAATCGAGTACCGCGAAGCCGTCGCGTTCGAGCAGCGTGCACAGATACCAGAGCGCGAGCTTCGAGGCGTCGGTAAGCCGGTGGAACATCGACTCGCCGAAAAAGGCGCCGTCGATGGCAACGCCGTAGATGCCGCCTACGAGCTGTCCATTGCGACAGACCTCGACACTGTGGGCCCATCCGGCCTGATGCAGGTCAACATAGGCCCGCCGCATGGCGGGTGTGATCCAGGTGCCTTCCTGGCCTGGGCGCGACTCGGCGCAGGCATCGATAACGCCCTCGAAATCGCGATTGGTTGTGAACGACCAGTCACCGCGTCGTAGCGTCCGTCGCAGTGAACGGCTCGCGTGAAAGTCCTCGGGCCGCAGCACCATGCGCGGGTCCGGGCTCCACCAGAGGATGGGCTGGCCCTCGCTGTACCAGGGGAAAATGCCGCGCTGGTAAGCGGCCAGTAGCCGTTCGACAGCCAGGTCGCCGCCTGCTGCGAGCAGCCCGTTGGGCTCGTCGAGCGCCGATTCCGGGTCGGGGAAACCCACGCCGGGCTGGGTGCCCAGCCAGTACAGGCTCACGACGCATCCCCGCTGTCGACGGCGCGAAACGGCGAGTGACCATCGATGTAGCGCATGTACTGGTCGACGCCCGCGGCCTCGCGTTCGATGTAGTCGCCGATGGCGGCTGCGAACTGCGGGTGGGCGAGCCAGTGCGCTGATGCGGTGCGCACAGGCAGGAAGCCGCGTGCCACTTTGTGCTCGCCTTGCGTGCCGGGCTCGAAGCGCGTGATGCCCTCGTTGATGCAGTGCTCGATACCCTGGTAGTAACAGGTTTCGAAATGCAGGCTGTGGTAGTCGCGGTCGCTGCCCCAGTAACGGCCGTAGAGGCTGTCCGCGCCGCGCAACAGGATGGCTGCGGCGACGTTGCGTTCCCCGTGCCGCGCTAGTACGACCTCGAGCGCCTCGGGCTTGGTGTCGCGCAGCGTCTGGAAGAACTCGAGGTTCAGGTAGGGCGTGTGGCCGCGCGCGGCAAACGTGTAACTGCACAGGCGCCAGGCGTCGGCCAGATCGGCGTCGCTGATCGCCGTTGCGCGAAGGTCGTCGGGACGAATACCCGCCTCGGCGACGCGCCGGCGTTCGCGGCGCGCATTCTTGCGTTTTTTGCTCGTGAACGCGGCCAGAAACTGATCGAAGTCCGTGTAGCCCGCGTTGTGCCAGTGGAACTGACAGTCCTGGCGCAGGATCATGCCCGCGGCCTCGCAGGGCGCGCATTCGTCATCGGCGATGAATTGCAGGTGCAGCGACGGAAAGGACTGCTCGCGGGCGAAAGACAGTACGGCTGTGAGTATAGCCTTGCGAATCGCCGCCGCGTCGTCGCCGGGCGCCACGCAGAGCTTGCTGGCCGTGGCCGGCGTGAAAGGCGTCGCGCTCACGAGTTTCGGGTAGTACTCGAGCCCGGCGCGACGGTAGGCATCGGCCCAGCCCCAGTCGAATACGAATTCGCCCCAGGAGTGGGCCTTCTGGTAGAGCGGCATGACGCCAACGAGCGCATCGCCGCGCTCGACGGTGACGTGGCAGGGCAGCCAGCCCGTGTCGGTTGAGACGCTGCCCGATGTCTCGGCTGCGTCGAGAAACGCGTGTGACAGGTGCGGCAAATCGGGCGCCACGAGGGCGTCCCAGTCGTCGGCACGAATGTCGGACATGGCGGCCTGAAACCGCACGATCAGGCGTTGTTGCGCCATGTGGACGGGCACTCCCTGCACGAGACCAGTGCGGGTGGTGGGTTTGTAATAATATTGCGGAATGGCTCAGGGAAATTCCACAACGACCTCACCGGAGAGTTCGCCGCTGCGCGCCGTTCAGACGACGATGTCGCGAACCCTGCGCGAGGGCGCCATGTATCTCGCGCTCGTGACGGCCTTTATGTTGCTCGTCGCGCTCGCCACCTGGCACCCGGATGACCCGGGCTTCAGCCAGGCCGCATCGACGGACCGGATCCACAACCGGATCTCGGTGACGGGGGCCTGGTTCTCGGATTGGGCATTTACGTGGTTTGGGATCGCTGCCTACCTGTTTCCCGTCATGATGCTCACCGCGAGCCTCATGCTCTATCGCGAGCGTCGTAACCCCGAGCCGCTCGACAAGACGGTGTTTGCCGTTCGCTTCGCGGGCTTTTTGCTCATGCTGGCCGCGAGCTGCGGCTTGGCGACGCTGCACTTTTCGCCGGGCGAGCTGCGTCAGTCCGCGGGCGGTGTGCTCGGGCAGATTGTCGGCGAGGGCTTGCTGGCGCCGCTCGGCATGCTGGGCACGACCTTGCTGCTGCTCGCCGGCTGGTTTGCGTCGGTGTCCGTATTTACGGGCGTGTCCTGGCTTGCCGTGATGGACCGCACGGGGCGGCTCGTGCTCAACGGCTTCGAGCGTCTGGGTGCCTGGCGCGATGGCATGAAGGACCGTGCCGAGGGCCGGCGTGTGCAGGCGGAGCGCAAGGCGACCATCGAGGTTGAACGCAAACGCAAGGCAACGCGCGTCAAGCCGCGGATCGAGCCCACGTTGCCGCGGCCGGAGCCCAGCGACCGCGCCCAGCAGGAGCGCCAGGTGCCGCTGTTCGATCCGGCCGAAGCCGGCGAGCTGCCGCCGCTGTCGCTGCTCGACGATCCGGAGCCCGTCGAGGGTGGTTACTCCGAAGAGTCGCTCGAGAAAATGTCGCGGCTCGTCGAGCTCAAGCTCAAGGACTTCGGCATCGACGTCGAGGTGGTCTCGGTGCAGCCCGGCCCGATCATCACGCGCTTTGAACTCGAGCCGGCAGCCGGCGTGAAGTCGGCGCAGATCTCGAACCTGGCGAAGGACCTCGCGCGCTCGCTGTCGGTGATCGCTGTTCGCGTGGTCGAAGTCATTCCGGGCCGGTCTGTCATTGGGCTTGAGATTCCCAATGCCAAACGCGAGCTCGTGACGCTGGGCGAGATCCTGCGCTCACGCGCCTACGACGATTCCAACTCGCCGCTCACGCTGGCGCTGGGCAAGGACATCGGTGGCGCCTCAAAGATCGCCGATCTCGGGCGCATGCCGCATCTGCTCATTGCGGGTACGACGGGCTCGGGCAAGTCCGTCGCCATCAACGCGATGGTGCTGAGCCTCTTGTACAAGTCGACGCCCAACCAGGTGCGACTCATCATGATCGACCCGAAGATGCTCGAGCTGTCGGTCTACGAGGGTATTCCGCACCTGCTCGCGCCCGTGGTGACGGACATGAAAGAGGCCGCCAACGCGCTGCGCTGGTGTGTCGCGGAGATGGAGCGGCGCTACAAACTCATGGCCGCACTCGGTGTGCGCAATATTGGCGGCTACAACCGCAAGGTGCGCGAGGCCGCGGAAGCGGGCACCCCACTCAAGGACCCGCTCTGGCAGCCGCCCGACCTCTTCGACGAAGAGAAGCCCATGCCTGAAGCACCCGAGCTCACGACGCTGCCATTCATTGTGGTGATCATCGACGAGCTGGCGGACATGATGATGATCGTCGGCAAAAAGGTCGAAGAACTCATCGCGCGGCTTGCGCAGAAGGCGCGCGCATCGGGCATCAACATGATCCTGGCCACGCAGCGCCCGAGCGTCGACGTGATCACGGGCCTGATCAAGGCCAATGTGCCTGCGCGCATCGCCTTCCAGGTGTCGGCCAAGGTCGACTCGCGCACGATTCTCGATCAGCAGGGCGCCGAGAACCTGCTCGGCCACGGCGATATGCTCTACCTGCCGCCCGGCACCTCGTTACCCGAGCGCGTGCACGGAGCCTTTGTGTCCGACAACGAAGTGCACGCCGTGGTGAAGCAACTGCGCGCTTTGGGTGCGCCGACCTACATCGACGAGGTGTTGTCGGGCCCGAGTACGCCTGTTCCAGGCATGCCCGACGTGGGTGGGCCGATGCCCGATGCGGACACGGAGCAGGACGCGCTCTACGACCAGGCTGTGGCGATCGTGCTCGAGACGCGCAAGGCGTCGATCTCGGGTATCCAGCGCCGTCTCAAGATTGGCTACAACCGCGCGGCGCGCATGGTCGAGGCCATGGAGGAGGCGGGCCTCGTCGGACCACTCGAAGCCAACGGCAGCCGCGAGGTCCTCGCACCCGCGCCGCCCAAGGACTGAATGCCGAGGCCCATCGTCCAAGGCATCAGGGAACCCCTGTACGCGACCACGCTCTGAGGTGTCATGAAGCACGCATTCGCATTTCTGGTTCTGCTGTTTGTTGCAGGACCTGCAACGGCTCAGGATTCTGAGCTTGACGCCCGCGCTCAAGTCTTGCTTAAGGCGCTTGCCGAAGATGTTGAATCTCTGAGCGGTCGCTTCTACCAAACCGTCACCGGCAATGACGGTCGCGTGAAGGAACGCGCGGAAGGCGATTTTGCGATCGTGCGACCCGGCCGCTTCGACTGGGTCTACGTGAATCCCTATGAGCAACGCATCGTGGCCGATGGCACCAACCTCTGGTTGCACGATGTCGACCTGGAACAGGTGTCGGTGCGCGATCAGACCGATGCGCTGGCCAGCTCACCGGCCGGCATCCTCGGTGGCGGGGCCGACGCACTGGAGGCGTTCGCGTTCGAGGGCGCTTTCGAAGCCGACAACATCCTCTGGGCGCAGCTTGCAGCGACCGATGACAGCAGCGACTTTCGTGCCGTGCGTATTGGCTTCGATCCTGAATCGGGTGCGCTGGCCGCGATGGAGCTCGGTGACAGTCTCTCGCAGCGCACCTTTATTGAGTTTTCCCGTGTGGTGCAGGACGAACCCGTCGACGCGTCGCGCTTCGAGTTCACGCCGCCGCCGGGTGCGGACATCAGCGGCACGCCGGCCGGCATGGTGGCGCCCGAGTCAGCCCTTGGGCCTAAAGCCCCCAAAACGCCTGTCACGATCGTTCCCGGGCTCGGCTAACCGTGCGCGACCTGCGCTTTGCGCAACTGTGGCGGGTCGGTGGGTTCGGGCTGCTGGTCTTCATGGTGGTAGCGCTGCTGTTGCCGGGCGGTGGTCAGGTCCTGCCGCCGGGCAATTTCGACAAAGCGGCACACATTATCGGCTTCTTTGGCGCGACGTTGTGGTTTGCGGGCGTGTATGAACGGTCGCGCTGGTGGCAGGTGGCCGTCGGCATGATGGCGTTTGGTGCGATCACAGAACTCGCGCAAGGCTTGCTGACGCGCTCGCGCAGCGCTGATCCCATAGATTTTGTCGCCGACGCTGGGGGGGTGCTGCTGGCACTCGCTGTCGCACGCCTTGGGTTTGAACACTGGGCGCGTTGGCTCGAACGCCTCGTGCCGCGCTCGTGAGCGTCGACGCCCGACCACTTGCCGACCGCGCGCGGCCCACTCAGGTCGCGGAACTATCGGGGCAGCAGCATGTCTTGGCGCCCGGTAAGCCGCTCGCCGAGATTCTCGAACGCGGCCTGCCCGCATCGATGATCTTCTGGGGGCCGCCGGGCACGGGCAAGACCACGCTCGCGCGGCTCATCGCCGCGAGCGGCGACGCCGAGTTCATTGCACTGTCTGCTGTCATGGCCGGGGTCCGCGACGTGCGTGCCGCGGTTGACGCGGCCAGGGCCACGCAGTCCGCTCAAGGTCGGCGCACAGTGCTGTTTGTCGATGAGGTGCACCGCTTTAACAAGGCGCAGCAAGACGCCTTCCTGCCCTTCATCGAGGACGGCACGATTCTGTTTGTCGGTGCGACCACCGAGAACCCGGCGTTTGCGCTTAACAACGCGCTGCTCTCGCGCGCGCGGGTCATCGTGCTCAAGGCACTGCAGGCCGCCGATCTCATCGCGCTCTATCGCGGTCTCGCAGACCGACTCGAGCCCAACGACCCCGTCCTTGGGCTGACACTCGCTGACGAACAGCTGGCCTGGCTTGCCGATGTCGCCGATGGCGATGCGCGGCGGTTTTTGAATCTCATTGAGCTCTGTGCGCAGCTCGCGGAATCTGACGGCAGTCTTGGTGACGCCGCGCTGTCGGAGGTGGCCGAGGGGCGGACCGCGCGCTTCGACAAGGGCGGCGATGCCTTTTACGACCAGATCTCGGCACTGCACAAGGCCGTGCGGGGATCGGACCCTGACGCATCGCTGTACTGGCTGCAGCGCATGCTCACGGCCGGTTGTGATCCGCACTACATTGCGCGCCGCGTGATCCGTATGGCCAGCGAGGACATCGGCAATGCGGATCCGCGTGCACTGACCATTGCGCTTGACGCCTGGCAGGCACTGGAGCGCCTCGGCAGTCCCGAGGGCGAGCTCGCGCTGGGGCAGGCCGTCGTGTTCATGGCTGTGGCCGCCAAGAGCAACGCCGCCTACACGGCTTTCAAGGCCGCCGCCGAGGACGCGAAGCAGGGCGCCTCGCACGAGGTCCCGGCACACCTTCGAAATGCGCCGACGCGGCTGGCCAAGTCGCTGGGTCACGGCAGCGGGTATCGCTACCCGCACGATGAGCCCGATGGCTTCGCGGCCGGCGTGGACTACTTTCCGCCGGAAATGGGGCGGCGAACGTACTATCATCCCGTGCCGCGCGGGCTTGAACTCAAAGTGCGTGACAAGCTTGCCGCATTAGCGAAGGCCAATGCCGCAGCTCGCGACGACGACTGACGCGCGACAGACCACCGTTTCCCAACAGGCCGGACCGCCATGATCGATCCGAAACTCATGCGCAACGAGCTCGATGCCGTTGCGGACAATCTCGCCCGACGCGGCTTCGAACTCGACCGCGCAGAACTCGCCAAACTCGAGTCGAGCCGCAAGACGCTGCAGCTTGAGACCGAGGCGCTGCGGAAGCAGCGCAACGACAGCGCCAAGGCGATAGGCATGGCCAAGGGGCGCGGCGAAGACATTGAGCCGTTGCTGGCCGCACAGCGCGAGGCCGGTCAGGCGCTCGATGATCATGAGGCGCGACTCACGGAAGTCGCAGACGCACTCGAAGCGCTGCAGCTTGGCGTGCCAAACCTGCTCGATGACGCCGTGCCCGAGGGTCGAGATGAGGCCGATAACGTCGTCGTGCGTACCTGGGGTGACGGGACCCCGGTTGAAGACGCGCCCGATCACATCGCCATCGGTGAGGCGCTGGGCGGTATCGACTTTGCGGCTGCGGCCAGCCTCTCAGGTGCGCGATTCGCCGTCCTGCGGCGCGATATTGCGCGACTGCACCGTGCACTCATCCAGTTCATGCTCGACCTGCACGTCAACGAACACGGCTACGAAGAGGTGTACGTGCCCTACCTCGTGCAGTCACACGCATTGCTTGGTACGGGCCAGCTGCCCAAGTTCGAGGAAGACCTCTTCCGCATCGACGATGAACGCGGCTTCTACCTGATCCCGACGGCCGAGGTGCCGATTACGAACCTCGTGCGCGAGCAGGTGCTCGATGGCGACCGCCTGCCGCTGAAGTTCGCCGCGCACACGCCGTGCTTCCGGTCCGAAGCGGGTTCCTACGGGCAGGACACGCGCGGCATGATTCGACAGCACCAGTTCGAGAAGGTCGAGCTCGTGCACATCGTGCGGCCCGAAGATTCGGAGGCTGCGCTCGAAGCGCTGACAGCTCACGCCGAAACTGTGCTGCAGAAGCTCGAGTTGCCGTACCGGGTTATGGCGCTCTGCGCGGGTGACGTTGGCTTCTCCGCGGCCAGGACCTACGATCTCGAGGTGTGGTTGCCGGGGCAGGGACGTTACCGCGAGATTTCTTCCTGCAGTAACTGCCGCGACTTCCAGGCGCGCCGCATGGGGGCTCGATTCCGCCGCGCACCCAAGGAGAAGCCGGAGCCCGTGCACACGCTGAACGGTTCGGGTGTTGCAGCCGGTCGTGCGCTGATTGCCGTGTTGGAGAACTACCGTCTCGACGACGGCACGATTCGCGTGCCCGAAGTGCTCAAGCCTTACCTGGGTGGTCGCGAGACGCTCGGTTAGCTGCCTTTTGCCGAAACGCGCAGGAGCTTGCGCAATTCCTTGAGGCTCGTTTCCCAGTGCTGTTCCGTGCGGCGGTAGAAGCCTTCCCAGTCCTCGTCGGCCGGGATGCCCGTGACGTTGACGGTCATGAGCACGCTGTCGCTGTCTTGCAGCAGCGTGATTTCCTCCGAGACCGGACCGGTCGGTAGCGGACCTTCGCCATCTGGCGTGCGTTGCGCAAAGCGCAGGCGGCGCGGTGGCATGAAGATGTCGATCACGGCGTCGACCTCGGAGTCGTCGTGCAGCGTCGCTTTCAGGCTGCCGCCGATACGCGCAGCGATTTCGACCTCGCGGCCGTACCAGCGTTGCAGCGCGTCGGCGTCCGTGAGTGCCGTCCAGATCCGCTCCACGCTGGCGTTCAGTCTCAGCTGCTGACGAATGCGACGCGTGATCTCGTCGGCGGCGGGTTCCGGGCGCCGTGGTCGCGGTGGTTTTTGCTCTTCTGCGGGCGGCGCCTCGACGGCTGTGCTCTGCTGGCCTTCGGGCAGGCTGATGAGGTGCAGGTCGCGTTGCGGGAACGGGATCGCGATGTTGTGCTCGCGGAACGCCTGGTCGATGGCGAAGTTAATGTCGCTGATGACCGTGAAACGTTTTTCGATGCGACGAATGCGTACGCGCAATTCGAAATCGAGTGAGCTGTCACCAAAGCCCATGAACAAGGCACGCGGCGCCGGTGCCTGGCCATCGGTGATGACATCTTCGTGGCCGCGACCGATTTCCTCCATCAGTGCTCTTACCAACTCGACGTCGGAGCCGTAGGCCACACCGACGCGGATACGCAGCCGGCCCTGCGGGTTGCGCAGGACCCAGTTGGTCACGTGACCGGAAACAAGTTCTGAGTTCGGCACGAGCACATTCTGATTGTCGAGTGTTTCGATGTCCGTCGCGCGAATTCGAATGCGTCGCACAAAGCCTTCGACGCCACCGACGGTGACGAAGTCGCCAGCCTTGATTGGGCGCTCGAACAAGAGGATGAGCCCTGACACAAAATTGCTGGCAATGGCCTGCAGACCAAAACCAATACCCAGCGCGAGTGCACCACCGACAATGGCGAGGCCCGCCAGATTAATTTCCGCGGCATTGAGCGCGATGAGTACCGCGACGACAAACCCGATGTAACCCGACAACGTGACAATGGCATCCCGTGCGCCACGGTCCATGTTCATGTGCCGAAGCCAGCGCTTGTCGATGAGCCGCTTAATCCAACCTGTCAGCGCGATAAGTACAGCAAACGTGAGCAAGCCGACGGCGATCCGCAACGGCTGGAGCTCGATGCCGCCGATCGTATCGCCTTCAATGATGAGCTTCGTGATTTGATCGAGCGTGACGCCCGAGCTGTCCCAGACGTAGACGAGGTACACCGCGAAGCCGAACCAGATGAGGATGTCGGCCGTGAGCTGCATAATGCCGAAGCCCGTTCGCGAATCGCTTTCGCTCGTCGATGCGAAGTCGCGGAATCGCCGTGCCACGGCCGTGCTACCGTCGATAATGGATTCAAACAGCGAGAACACGAGCCAAAGCAGGATCCAGACCACAATGATGGCCGCGAAGGTGCGCACGACCCCGTGCGTCATGTAGCTCGCGAAGTTGAGGTAGCCCAGCAAGGCTGCGACCAGTGCAACAGCGAGTGCAACGAAGCCCATCAGGCGCGGCACACGGAAGCGACGCAGACCGTTCACGCGGCCGAAGTAGCTAAAGACAGACCACAGCGCAAGGCACAAGCCGACGATCATAAGCATGCGTGACAGCGGGTCGTACTCGGAGCGCTGGCTGATGCTGAGCCAGGAGCGCCCAAGCACCACGTAGCTCACGACAATCACGAGCATGAGCGCCCGGAGCCGTCGCCGCGTGGGCACGACGTGCTCGGGGTAGAAGCCCGTAACCTGCGCCGCGGGTGACAGCGCGCCCGTCGACCAGTCGATCACGACGCAGCCGAGCCCAAACAGCGTGATGCCGTAGGCGACGCGCATCGCGGCCAGATCGAGTGTGGCGTTGTCGGTCGCAAACATGAGCGTCAGCATGAGCGTGACGCCTAATAGCAACAGCGGCGCGTGCACGGCCAGCGGCTTGGGCAGCAGCGCGCGCAATTGCGGCCCGCGCGCGGGGTAGCCGGCCTGCTCGTACCACCGTGCAAACCGGTAACGCGCAAAGACGCCTGCGCCAATGGCGACGGCACCGGCGGCGACGAGCAGCCAGAGCAGCCGGAGCATGTTCATCTCGCCCGAGACCTGCGGTGACATGCCCGTACGGATCCGGTCCGGCCAGCTGCGGACGCGATCAGGCGCGGTTGTGGCCAGCCCGACGATCGATGCGGTTCGAGACCAGAGGTAGCGCGCGGCGAGCTCGGAGATGCGTTCATTGACTGACTGCAACAGGTCGCCCGCGTCATTGACAATCTGCCGGCACGCCACCTGACGCTGTTGTGCGTCGTTGTAGCGCGCACGAATATCGACGAGTCGGGCGAGTAGGGCCGGGTTGTCGTCAGGACCGAGATCGTCGAATTGGGCGACCTGGTCGCGAAGCTGGTCGACTCTGGGCGTGACCGCAGCGTCACAGGCTTCTGCCTCGGCAACCAGGCGCTCAAGCTCGGTTCGGTAGGACGCGAGATCGGTTTGCGTCAGGTCCTGACGTTCGAGTGCGCCCTGAAGGATTTCGACGCGCGTCAGACCGGGTTCGGGGTCGAAGCTCTCTTCCTGGGCCAGCGCGGCGGGGGCGGCGAAGAAGCCGAGAATCGTTGCGATGAGGCCGACGAGTACGGTGGACGCAACTCGACCCGCAAGGCGGTGCGTCAGGAGCTCGAGTCGTGCCGTCAGTGCTGTTCCCCCGGTGGTTGCACCGAGTATAGCTGTGCGTGTCGACAGCCGCCAAACTCATTGATCTTTAGGGAACTTGCGAAGTACGGGGGTGGGATTGGCTCCGCCGGTCTCGGCGCGCTGTTCGCGCCGCGGCTCGAACCCTGTTGTTTGAATTCGTGGGTTCGAATCTCGGCTCCCGAGAATTGGTCGCGATAGTGAAGGTCGTGCTGAGTTGGGGGCGGAGGGGGGTGGGATTGGCTTCGCCGGTCTCAGCGCGCTGTGCGCGCCTCGGCTCGAACCCTGTTGTTTGATTTCGTGGGTTCGAATCCCCGCTCCAGACCGACTATCGCAGCGATTAGGGCTGCGAAGCGTTTGAACGGGAAAGTGGCGGAGGGGGTGGGATTCGAACCCACGAAGGAGTTTAACCCTTGCCGGTTTTCAAGACCGGTGCATTCAACCGCTCTGCCACCCCTCCGAAGGTCGCGATTTTCGCTGCAGACCGGGGCCGATGCAAGGCGGGGGACTTTTCGTCTCGTAAAATGGTCCCATAATGAAGCTATGGGCTACCGGGCGACGCAATGAACTCACAGGATCCGCGACTGACACAAATCGGCTTTGGCGGCAGCAACGCCACAGCGTCACCTGTCGCCCGAGTGCTGGGTGCCATCGCGGGTGCTGCGATGTTCGTCGTCGCCATCATCGTGGGTGGCGTGCTGTTGTTGGGGTTCCTTGCGCTTGCTGCCGCGCTGGCTGTGGCCTTCGCAGTGCGCTTCTGGTGGTGGCGTCGCCAGATGTTGCGCAACGCGCGTTCCCGCCCGACGCGGGGCCCTGGTTCCGGACCAAGTGGTGGCGCGAACGGGCCGGGGCAGGCAGGTCCTCGCTCGACCATTGAAGGCGACTACCGAGTTGTGGACGAATAACGACCGCTGGCGGCTTTGGAACAATCTGAGATAAGCTCCGGCGCGTGGCCTACAACGAGATGGAAAGACAGGCGCGCCGTCGTCGTCGGCGCCGCAACCGGACACTCAGCCTCTTGCTGGTCATCACGGCCTGCATCGGCCTTGCCTGGTTCTTTGAGTCCCAGGCCACGACGACCCTGCTGTTTGTTCGCCATGCGGAAAAGGCGGAGTCGCCTGCTGAGAATCCCGGCCTGTCCACTGCAGGCATTCAGCGCGCCCTCGAACTCGAACGTGTGCTCGCCGACCTCGACGTCGTAGCCGGTGTCGATGCCATCTACGTGTCGCAGTACCGGCGTACCGTGGACACGGCCAGACCCGCTGCGCGTGCGGCGGGGCTCGACCCCAGACCATTTGATGTCAGTAACGTCGAGCAGGCCGTCGTCGACATTGTTGAGCGGCACAAGGGCAAGATCGTGCTTATCGTGGGACACAGCAACACCATTGCGCCCATGATCGCCGAGCTGGGTGGCAGCAAGAAGGTGCCCGAAATCGGTGAGGACGAGTACGACAACCTCTACATCGTCACGATCCCCTGGTTTGGCAAGGTCAAAACGCTACGGCTCAAGTACGGTGCGCCGTATGTGCCTGCCACCGACCCGGGTTAGCTACGCGTGAGCAGCACGCTGTCGATTGAGACGCGGGGTCGCGGGCTCTATGAATTCACGCGCGACGTCGCCGCACTTGCGCCCGCGACCGGCGCGGGGCTCTGCCACCTGTTCATCCGCCACACCAGCGCGTCACTGATCATCACCGAAAATGCGGCGCCGGCCGTCCGTGGTGATCTGGAGCGGTTTTTCGGTGACCTCGTGCCTGACGGTGATCCCCGCTATGCGCATGACGACGAGGGCCCGGACGACATGCCGGCGCACGTGCGCAGTGTGCTGACACAAATGTCGCTGTCCATCCCGTACAGGAACGGCCAGTTGCTGCTGGGTACCTGGCAGGGCGCGTTTCTCTGGGAGCACCGGCACGTCGCACACCGCCGCGAGGTGGTCGTGACGTTTGTCGCCGAAGCCGCCTAGCTTTGCGCCACCATGGCGCGCTCGATGAACTCGAGATGGCGCGCGATGGCGATGTCGGCCATGACGGCGTCGACGATGACACCGTCCCCGTCGATAAGGTAGGTGCCGCGCCGCACGCCAAAGCCCAACGGGCCGTCGACGTCATAGGCACGCACAGCCGTTTTGTCCGGGTCGCTGAGCAACGGGAAGGGCAGGGTGTGCCGGGCAGCGAAGCGTTGGTGGCTGTCACCGTCCTGCGGACTCACGCCCACGATGCGCAGACCGCTCGCGATGAGGTCGTCGTGGATGTCACGAATCGCGCACGCTTCCTTCGTGCAGCCCGGTGTGAAATCGGCCGGGTAGAAGTAGAGCACCAGCGGCCCTTCGGCGATCAGGTCTTCCAGTGTCACCGGGTCACCGTCCGCATCTGGCAGCGTAAAGGACGGTGCCTGGGTTCCAGGCTTTAGCATGTCGGGCTCCGTTTAGTCGTCAAAGGTGAGTTCGAGCATGGCGTAGCCAGCGTCGATCATACCTAGTGCGCGGTAGGTATCTGCGGCGGCCGTGTTGTCATGCTCGACGTACAGACGCAATCCGCACGCCTTCGCGCTGCGCGCCTGCTCGCGCACGTGTTCGTAGAGTGCACGGAAGACGCCGCGTCGGCGAAAATCCGGCGCGATGTACACGCTCTGCAGCCACCAGAACCAGGCGTTGCGCCAGTCGCTCCATTCGCGCGTGATCATGACCTGGCCGATGGGGTTGCCGTCGGACTCGACGACCCAGTAGCGGCCCCGGTTGTCGTCCTCGAGCAGGCTGCGCACGCCGGCCGTTAGCACCTCGAGGTCGAGTGCCTTGACTTCTGTTTCGAGCGCCATGGCGGCGTTGTAGAGGGCGATGGCCGTGACATCGTCAGGCACCGCGTCGCGAATCGTGATCGTCATAGGAGTGGTGCGCCCGGCAGGATTCGAACCTGCGACCAATGGATTAGGAATCCACTACTCTATCCGACTGAGCTACGGGCGCGCTGCTTGAATGAGGCGCCAGTGTGCCATGGGCCTGTTGAAACGGCGACGAGTGCGCGAGCGTCGCCCGGCAGGATAGATCGAAACGCCCTGGCGGTCGTTTCGCCCCTGCGGGCTTCGCGGCTGCGCCGCTCGTCGTCAATTGCTGTCGCAATTGATCGAACCTGCGACCAATGGATTAGGAATCCACTACTCTATCCGACTGAGCTACGGGCGCGCTGCTTGAATGAGGCGCCAGTGTGCCATGGGCCTGTTGAAACGGCGATGGCGATTCGGACGGTGCAAAAAAAGCCGCCCCGAAGGGCGGCTTTGCGCTTGGCAGGTCCTGGTCGCGTTCAGTTCCGTCGGCTGCGACGATCCCGATCCCGGCTGCCGCGGTTGCTGCTGCGGCTCGACGAACGAGACGACGAGCGGTTCGCGCTACGGCTTGATTGCCGCGTGGGCGCTCGAGACTCGGAACGGCTCCGCGTACGCGACTCGGAGCGCTGACGCGGCGCGGGGCGCTGCTGCGAGCGCTGCGTCTGGCGCTGCGCGCGCGGTGGCGTCGCCTGGCGCACATTGCGATCGTTGCGTGATGCGCGTGGCGCGGGTCGCGACGTTTGTCGGGAGTTACTCGCGAATCGTCGCGTGTCACCGCGGTTGCGGTTCGCAGTGCCCGAGTTTCGGTTGCGGTTCGCCGTGCCGGCGTTTCGGTTCCGATTCGTGCCACCGGCGTTTCGGTCACGATCTCGCGTCGTGTAACGCTGCGTGCGCGCTCCGGTAGTGCTGTCACGGCGCAGTCTGCGTTCGGCCCGGTCCGGGTCTCGCTCGCTGCGGTTCGCGCGTTGGCGCCCGTTGCCATTGGCTGCAAAGCGTTGCGTGCGCGTGCCGCCGGCCGCCGTATCGCGGCGCGATCGGCTGTCACTGCGCCGGTCATTGTTGCCATTTCGCCGTGCATTGCGTTGGTCGCGCTGGACGACGTTGTCCACACCACGGTAGCGCTGACGGCGCTCGCTATTGATCCGCGCCGCACGATTCGTGCGCGCTGTTCGAACGCGGCGGTCGTTGTTGTACGCCAGCGTGGTGTCGTTGCGTGCACCGTAGCGTCGGTAGCCCGGGCGGGCGCCGTGACGGCTACGCGGGTGCCAGCGGTAAGCCTGACCCTGTCGGCGCACCACGCGCACGCCGTTGCGGTAGACGTGATGGTCGAACGCACGACGATGCCGGTAGAAGCGGTTCGACACGTAATGGCGCCCGTAATACGGGTGCCCCACGTGATCGAAGTAGTGCAGGTGCAGGTAGCGGTGGCGCCAGGAGATCGTGAACGCCGTGCTCACGCCCCAGAACCAGTCCGAGTAGAACCGGTGCCCAACCGGGTAGGGGTAGTAGTACAGCGGGTAGCCATGGGGGTGATAGAAGTAGACGGGCCGTCGGTTGCGCACCACGACCACGTCGGGGTCGTAATAGGGCACGTAGATCACATCCTGCGCCGCCGGGCGAATCGCGATGCCCTCGTCGCTGCGCTCCACGGTTTGGTAGTCGTCGGTTTCGAGGTTGCCCGCAAGCCAGGCCTGGTCACGAAACACTTCGACGGCCTCGAGCACATCGCCCTGCTGTGCGAGCACGGCTTCGCCAAGCTGCCAGGTCCAGTCGAGGTCGTCATTCAGAAGCTGCAGTGCCTCGGGATAGTTGAGCAGCGCGACGATGCTGTCGTCCCATTCAGGATCGGGCTCCAGGCCCGGATCGCGTTCACGCGCTTCGAGCAGGCGTTGCGCCTCAACGACCTGCAACGGATAGGTTGCCGCCGGCAGTACGATGGCCAGCAGGTCATCGGGGTAGAGTGCGACAGGCGCCACGAGATCGACGAGCGCGTCCTCGTCATACACAGGGGCGTCGTCCTGCGCGTGTGCAGGCGCAAACGAAACGAGAAGCGCTAGGAGCGCCAGCAGTGACGTGGCGACTCGCGGGGCAACGCCGTCTTTGACGGGGTGCTGGATCATGGCCGTCTCCTGATCGGACCGATTCGAGGCTCACGCTAACGAAACCGGCCTGAATAGAACCTTAACGGCTAATCATGAGATAACAAAATGCTTGAGAAACTTATGTTAAGTCTCTCATTAAAATGGATAATGTGTCGCAGAACACCGCCGGTGCGCAGCCGGTCGACTGCGCCGTTCGTGTCTTCGCGTCCGCACGACACGGTCGGCGCGCCGTTTGTGGGGAGTTGCTCGGCCTTCATAGCTGACCTGCACCGTGTTGTCGATGCAGGTCAGCCGAGAAGGCCTGCAGGCGCGGTCAGAAGTTGACCGAGAACGATACAGCCAGGACCGGGTACCAGGCGAAATCCTCGAGTTCCTCCTCGAGTTCGGCGCGCTCGGTCTCAAGCGCGGCCTGAAACGTCGGGTCGCTGGCGATGATGCCGTCAGCCGACATTGCGAGCGACGGGTCGCCCTGGTACATCACGCCGGCATCAAAGTGCAGGCCAACCGTGTCGCCGAGGCGGAAGTCGAGGCCCATCCCCGCGTAGGGGGCAAGGTCGTCGAACGTGGCGCGACCGCGGAGGTTGCCCACCTGGCTGGCATCGAAGAGCTGTCCACCAATCTCGTAGGTGCCTGTGTCATTGCCCAGGAAGTTGCCTTCGTTGCCGTTGGCAACCAGGCCTGCCGAGAAGCGGACGGGGCTCGCGGGGATACGGGCGTTGACCGTCGCGTAGAGGCTTTCGAGGCCCAGCTCGGCTTCATAGTCGATGCCGGCTTCCGTGCGGGTCGTGTCGTAGTCGTAGCGGCTAAAGCCCGCGCGCAGGTCGAGGTAAGGCACGGGCCGCCAGGTGGCTTCGAGGCCCAGTCCCTGGGTTCCAGCGCGCGCAGCGATCCATAAATCATCATCGGCTACGGCGTCGGTGGCGCCGAATGTGGCCAGCGCAGCGGCGGCGGCGATCATCCGTTTCATGTCGGTCTCCGGAGGGGTTGGTGACTGCAGACTAAACGTGCGTCACGAGTGCCACTGTGCGGCAGGTCACGAAACGCCCTCGAAACCGCGCCAGAAGGGCGTCTCAGCCGTTTCAATCGAAACAGGCATCAAGTAAAATTATGGTCAACCGCTGAATCCTCATAGCGCCGCGAAGAAGAGGGTCTGCCCCGGGGACGGGCTGACGCTAAAAACATGACCAAATCACTGCAGGAGCAGTATCGGGCCACGCCGCTCAGCGGCACCAATGCGGCCCTCATCGAAGACCTCTACGAGCTGTACCTGAGCGACCCCGACGCCGTCGGTGATCAGTGGCGCCAGTACTTCTCGGGCCTCGCCAACGGTAGTGCCGCGAGCGAGACGCCGCACAGCCCCATCGTTGATCGGCTGCGTGAGATCGGCAAGATGCCGGCTTCGGCGCGACCACGCGCCGGCAATGGCGCTGCAACGCCTGTCTTGACGGCATCCTCCGATGAGAAGCAGGCCGCGGTCTCGCGACTTATCCAGGTGTATGCCCTGCGTGGCCACCAGATCGCTGATATCGATCCCTTGGGTCTCATGGAGCGCGCCTCGCCGCGCGTACTGGATTTCGACTTCCTGGGACTCGAGCCGTCCGACATGGACACCGAGTTCTTCACGGGCGGTCTGGCCGGCACGGGCCACGAGCGCATGCGACTGCGCGACATCCTCGCGCTGCTGCGCCAGATCTACTGCGGCAAGACGGGCGCGGAGTTCGCGCACATCTCGCGCTCCCGCGAGCGCCTCTGGCTCCGCGAGCAGTTCGAGGCGCGTATCACGAGGCCTGTTCCGCCCGACGAACAACGCTGGTTGCTCAAGCAGCTCTCGCGCGCTGAGACGCTCGAGCGCTACCTACACACTAAATATGTGGGACAGAAGCGCTTCTCGCTCGAAGGCGGTGAAAGCCTGATCCCCATGCTCGACACGCTGGTCCAGGACGGCGGGCGCCTCGGTGTGAAGGAAGTCGTCTTTGGCATGGCGCACCGCGGGCGTATCAACGTGCTCGTCAACGTGCTCGGCAAGGCGCCGCAGGAGTTGTTCTCGGAATTTGAGGGTGGTTACGACCCAGAGGAGATCGCGGGCTCTGGCGACGTGAAATACCACAAGGGCTTCTCGGCAGACATGAAGACGCCCGGCGGCAACGTACACCTGACCATGGCGTTCAACCCCTCGCACCTCGAGATCGTGAACCCAGTCGTCGAGGGTTCGGTGCGCGCGCGTCAGTTGCGCAGTGGCGACGAAAGCGGCAACTCGATCCTGCCTGTGCTCATCCACGGCGATGCGGCATTCGCAGGGCAGGGCGTGGTCACCGAGACCTTCCAGATGTCGCAGTTGCCGAGCTTCCGCACGGGCGGCACGATGCACATTGTCGTCAACAACCAGATCGGCTTTACGACCAGCGATCCCGAAGACGCGCGTTCAACACCGTACTGCAGCGACGTCGCCAAGATGATCGAAGCGCCGATCTTCCACGTGAACGGCGACGACCCCGAAGCCGTGCTGCGTGTGACACGTCTGGCGCTCGACTACCGCCAGAAGTACCAGAAAGACGTCGTCATCGATCTTGTCTGCTATCGCCGCCTGGGCCACAACGAGGCCGACGAGCCGGCCGCCACGCAGCCGATCATGTACCGCGCCATTCGTGCGCACAAAACGACGCGCGAGCAGTACGAAGCCAAGCTGGCCGAGGCTGGCGTCATGTCCGTCGAGGAATCGCAGGGCATGGTCGAGCGTTACCGCGCCCGTCTCGATGACGGCCGGCCCGTGCCGCGCGACCTGCTCGGCATGATCGGTAACGAATTCACGATCGACTGGTCGCAGTACGCGAGCGGTGACCTGCTTACGGCCGTCGATACCGCGGTCGATGCCGAGGCGGTCTCGCGCCTGGGTGCCAAGCTCACAGGGATTCCCGAAGACGTTGAGCTGCACTCGCGCGTTGCCCGCATCGTTGATGCCCGCCGCGCGATGCTGGCTGGCGATCAGTCGATGGACTGGGGCTTCGCAGAAACGATGGCCTATGCGACGCTGCTCGACGAAGGCTACGACGTGCGCCTCACGGGCCAAGACAGTGGCCGTGGGACGTTCTTCCACCGCCACGCCGTCCTGCACAATCAGGCTGACGGCAGTGAGTACATCCCGCTGCGCCACATTGCAGATCGTAAGCATGACTTCACGGTGACGGACTCTTACCTGTCCGAAGAGGCCGTGATGGGTTTCGAATACGGCTATGCCACGACCGAGCCCAACACGCTTGTGATCTGGGAAGGCCAGTTCGGCGACTTTGCCAATGGCGCGCAGGTCGTCATCGACCAGTTCATCAGTTCGGGCGAAGCCAAGTGGGGGCGTCTTTGCGGTCTCACGCTGTTCCTGCCCCACGGTTACGAGGGTCAGGGTCCCGAGCATTCCTCGGCGCGGCTCGAGCGCTTCCTGCAGCTCTGTGCGGAACACAATATGCAGGTTGTGGTTCCGTCGACGCCTGCACAGATGTTCCACATGATCCGTCGCCAGATGCGCCGGCCCGCGCGCAAGCCGCTCATTGTCATGACGCCCAAGAGCCTGCTGCGCCACAAGCGCTCCGTGTCGCCGTTGTCTGATCTCAGTGATGGCGCGTTCAGGCTTGTTATCGATGAGCCCGACGATATCGATGCGCCGAGCATCCAGCGCGTCGTGTTCTGCAGTGGCAAGGTCTACTACGACATCATTGAACGCCGCGAGAAAGAGGACGTTGACGACGTCGCCGTCGTACGCGTCGAGCAGCTCTACCCGTTCCCGGTTGATGAGTTGGCCAACGTGTTGTCGCGCTACCGCAATGCCGAGACGGTCATCTGGTGCCAGGAAGAGCCGCGCAACCAGGGCGCCTGGTATCAGATTCGTCACCGGCTCGTAGAACCGCTGCGCTCGCGCCACACCTTGCATTACGTCGGGCGCGCGGGCGCCGCGGCACCCGCTGCCGGCATTCCGACTATGCACGCGCAACAGCAGAACCAGCTCGTGGAAAAAGCGTTGGGGCTTGCGCCGATCGTTGACGAGATCGATCGCTGATTTGGGTTTAGGGGCAACGCGTGCGGTCGGCGTCCAGGGGATTCCGAAGCACGCGGCTGAACAGGGCGGGCGAGGCACCGCCAATAGAGGACGAACAAGAGAACATCATGGCTGTAGAAGTTAAAGTCCCACAGCTGCCGGAATCGGTAGCGGATGCGACGCTGGTCGCCTGGAACAAGAAGCCCGGCGACGCCGTGAAGCGCGACGAGAACCTCGTCGATCTCGAAACGGACAAGGTGGTCCTCGAGGTACCGTGCCCCACGGACGGCGTCCTAAAAGAGATCAAGGTGGCCGACGGCGCCACGGTGGAGAGCGGTGACCTGCTCGCCATTGTAGAAGCCGGCGCGCAGGCTGAAGCGCCGGCTGCGGCCGAGGTGCCCACAGCTGCGGCCGCCGAAGCACCGTCTGGCGAACCTGCGGAAGCCGCACGCGGCAGCGCGAGCGGCAAGCTCAGCCCGGCGGTACGTCGACTCGTCGAGGAGCACGACCTCGATGTGTCACGCATCAACGGCAGCGGGCGCGATGGTCGCATCACTAAAGCAGACGTGATGCAGCACCTCGAATCTGCTGATGATAGTGCCGCCGAAGACCTGCCTGTGGGCGGTACAGCGCCGGCTGCCGCACGCAATGAACAGCGCGTGCCCATGACGCGGTTGCGCGCAACGATTGCCGACCGCATGGTCGCAGCACAACAGAATGCCGCCATGCTGACGACCTTTAATGAGGTCGACCTGACGGAAGTCATCGGGCTGCGCAGCCGCCACAAGGACGGATTCGCCGAGACGCACGGCGTCAAGCTGGGCTTCATGTCGTTCTTCGTTCGCGCCGCTGTCGAAGCGCTCAAGAAGTTCCCACTCGTAAATGCCTCGGTGGACGGTCGCGACATCGTCTACCACGACTACCAGGACATCGGCATTGCCGTGTCGACGGAGCGCGGCCTGCTGGTGCCTGTGTTGCGCGACGCCGGCCTCATGTCATTCGCCGACATCGAGAAGGGCATCGCCGAATACGGTCGCCGCGCACGCGAAGGCACGATCGGCATCGAGGACCTCACGGGTGGCACGTTCACCATCACAAATGGCGGGATCTTCGGTTCGATGATGTCGACGCCGATTCTGAACCCGCCGCAAAGCGGCATCCTGGGCATGCACGCGATCATGGACCGACCCGTTGTCGTCAACGGCCAGGTCGAGATCCGCAAGATGATGTATCTCGCGATGTCCTACGACCACCGCATTATCGATGGCAAGGAAGCGGTGCAGTTTGTCGTTGCCATCAAGAACGCGCTCGAAGATCCGGGCCGTTTGTTGCTACAGCTGTAATCCGGTTGGCGGCGCACGGCGTCGCACCGACGGCTGATCCCCGACCACGACACGGGCGTGTGCCCGTATGGAAACCGATTTAATGAGTGATCAATACGACGTCATCGTCATCGGCGGTGGCCCCGCTGGCTACCCTGCGGCAATTCGCGCGGCACAACACGGTCTTTCCGTCGCCTGCATCGACGACTGGAAGAACTACGATGGCAGCCACGCGTTCGGCGGCACCTGCCTCAATGCGGGCTGCATTCCTTCCAAGGCGCTGCTCGAGTCCTCGGAATTGTTCCACCGCGCGCAGCATGAGTTTGCGGACCACGGGATTGGCGCTGACAACGTCCGGCTCGACCTCGAGGCCATGCAAAAGCGCAAGGGAAAGATCGTCACCCAGCTGACGAGCGGCATCGCTGCGCTGTTCAAGTCGAACAAGGTCGACGGCCTGCGGGGTCGGGGCAAGCTGCTCGCCAACAACAAGGTCGAGTACACGCCCGTCGAGGGCGACGCGCGCGTACTTGCCGCTAAGCACGTCATTTTGGCTACGGGTTCACAGCCGATTGAATTGCCAAGCATGCCGTTTGATGGCGACCGCATCGTTGATTCCTGGGGCGCGCTCGAATTTGATACCGTGCCCGAGAAACTGGGCGTTATCGGCGCGGGTGTCATCGGCCTTGAGCTCGGCAGCGTCTGGGCGCGTCTCGGTGCTGAGGTCACGGTGCTCGAAGCCATGCCCGATTTCCTCGCTATGGTGGATCGTCAGATCGCCAAGGACGCCGAGCGCCAATTCAAGAAGCAGGGTCTCGACATCAAGCTCGGTGCACGTGTGAGCGCGGCATCGGTCGACGGTGACCGCGTCAAGGTCGTCTACGAGGACAAGGACGGCGAACACGAGACCACCTATGACCGTCTCGTCGTGGCCGTGGGCCGCCGACCCTACACGGACGGTGTGCTGGGCGAGGGCACGGGCGTCGAAGTCGATGAACGAGGCTTCTTCGTCGTCGATGACGAGTGCCGCACGGGTGCCGCCAACGTCTACGCCGTCGGCGACTGTGTGCGTGGCCCGATGCTCGCGCACAAGGGTACTGAGGAAGGCGTCATGGCCGCGGACCTCATCGCGGGCGAGGTCGCTGAGGTGAACTACGACGTGATTCCTTCCGTGGTCTACACGGCACCCGAGATCGCCTGGGTCGGCAAGACCGAGGAGCAGGTCAAGGAAAGCGGCCGCGACTACAAGACCGGCGTCTTCCCGTTCGCTGCCAGTGGCCGTGCCAAAGCCATGGAGCAGGCGGCCGGCATGGTCAAGATCGTGAGCGCCAGGGACGACGACGAAATCCTGGGTGTGCACATCATCGGGCCGATGGCCGGTGAGCTCATCGGCGAGCTGGTATTGGCTATGGAATTCCGCGCCAGCACCGAAGACATCCAGCGTACGGTGCACGCGCATCCGACACTGTCGGAGGCCGTCCACGAGGCGGCATTGGGCGCTGACAAACTCGCGCTGCACGCCATCAACCGCTGAGAGGGCGCAGCGCTTAAGTCAGGTCGCGCGCGAGACACGCTCCACGCCGCGGACCTGTTGCAGCCGGGACATGACGCGCGCGAGCGTGCCGAGGCCATCGACCTCGGCCCGGAGCGTGACGACCGCGCGCAGCGTCTTGGGGCTGACGCGTGCGTCGTTGCCGAGGATGCGGATTTCCTCGTCGCTCATCACGCCCGACAGATCCTTGAGCAGCCCGTTGCGGTCTGCCGCCTCGATGCGGATTGTGACGGGATAGCGGGCGCGCTCATCGTCGTACCAGCTCGCTGAGAGCACCCGGTCCGGGTGTTGGGCCTGCAGGCGCAGGAGCGAGCCGCAATCCTGTCGGTGCACGCTGATTCCCCGGCCTTGCGTGATGTAGCCGCTGATCGCCTCAGGCGGTACGGGGTTGCAGCAGCGTGCGAAGTGCGTGAGCACGGACTCGGCGCCTTCGATGAGCACGGCACCCGCACCCGTCGGCTTGCGTCGTCGTGGTTTTTTGGCGGGCGCGGCCTCGGCTGGCGGTGCCGTGAGTTGTTGTACGGCATTGAATACGGCGGCCGTCGTGATATCGCCGACACCCAGCGCCACGCACAAATCGTCAACGCTCTCGAAACCCATGCGGTCGGCCAGCTTGGCTACGGCCAGGTCGCGAATGTTGAGTCGCTGCAATTCGCGCTCGAGGTGCTCTCGACCCTGCTTGCGATTGAGGTCCCGGTCCTGTTGGCGGAACCAGCTGCGCACCTTGGTGCGATTGCGGGCTGAGACGAGGAAGCCCTCACGCGACGACAGCCAGTCGCGGCTCGGCTGCGCTTCCTTGGCCGTAATGATCTCGACGCGGTCACCATTGGCGAGCTGATGCGTCAGCGTGACGATGCGCCCGTTCACGCGCGCGCCTTTGCAGCGGTGACCAATCTCCGTGTGGACGTGGTAGGCGAAGTCGAGCGGCGTGGCACCCGCAGGCAGATCCACGATGTCGCCGCGGGGCGTGATCGCGTAGACCCGGTCGTCGAAGACGCCCTCCGACAGTGCCTCGAGCATATCGGCGTCGCCGGCGTCGTCATCGCCCTCAAGCAGCTGGCGCAGCCAGGCGATCTTCTGCTCGAACGCGGAGTTGCTCGAACCGCCTTCTTTATAGCGCCAGTGCGCGGCGACCCCCAGCTCGGCCTGCGCGTGCATGTCGAAGGTGCGGATCTGGATTTCGAGTGCATGGCCCTCGGGGCCGAACACGGCCGTGTGCAGCGAGCGGTAGTTGTTGCCCTTGGGGTTTGCGATGTAGTCGTCAAATTCCTCGCGGATGTAGGGCCAGCGGTTGTGCACGACACCGAGCGCTGTGTAGCAGTCGGTCACACTGTCGACCATAATGCGCACGGCGCGCACATCGAACAGTTGATCCAGCGACACCTGCTTGCGCTGCATCTTTTTCCAAATGGAATAGATGTGCTTCGGCCGGCCGCTGATTTCCGCGGTCAGGCCTGCCTCCGACAGCAGTGCGCCAATTTCGGCGGTCACTTCGATGATGTAACGCTCGCGTGCGTCGCGGCGTTCCGCGAGCGCCTTGGCAATGTCCTTGTATTGTTCGGGTTCGAGGTAGCGGAAGGCATAGTCCTCGAGCTCCCACTTGAGCTGCCAGATCCCCAGCCGATTGGCCAGCGGCGCAAAGATCTCGCGCGTGTCGCGACCCAGTATGCGTCGTGTTGCCTCATCGGCGTCGCGGGCCAGCCGCAGGTCGGCGAGCTGCGCGGCAAGCCGCACAATCACGAGGCGGTAGTCATTGACTACAGCCAGCAGCATGCGGCGCAGGGCCTCGCCCTGCTCGGGCGGCAGCTGCTCGCCGGGCGCCCACTGACCCGGCAGCGACAGCTCGAACAGCTGACCCAGACCCCGGCAGAGCAGGCCGACCTCCCGGCCTGCGCGCTTGTCGATGGCCGTCAGCGAGATATGCCCGGCACGTTTGAACGGCTCGAGCGCGGCCGTGAGGCGCAGGTCGTCATCCACGGCCAGCGTGTCTACGATCGCTTCCGTGGCCTGCGACTGGGCGGCGGCGGAAGCGTAGTCCGGATTGTCCCGCAGCGTCGCAAGCCAGCTGTTGGCAGGCGCGTCCTGCTGCGGCGTGTCAGTGGCTTTTGCCATGGGTCTCGACTACCGCGATAACGATGACGCTCCTGCAGCCAGGGGCGGGTGCGATCGAACTGAATCAAGGAGGCGTTGTACGCGACTGCGTCACGACGCCGTTAGACGGTATCATACGGGTTTAGGCGGGCAGCGCGCCTGGAACCGCGCCCTGTGGGTGTGGTCCGACGCTTGGGAGCGCTTGTCCGCGCGGAAGCTTGGGAGATTGCATGTTGAACCGAATTCGCCGTTCCGGTTTTGCCGCCGCGGCCCTCACGCTGTATGCGGCAACCGTATCGACGGGTGCGCAGGCCAGCGAACTGAACTTGAGCCTCAATGATGACGCGGCGCGGCTGACCTACGCCTGGGATATCAGTGCCAACGACCTCAAGCTCGACGCAGGCTGGCTGACACATCAGGATCGCGGCGACGTCCTGAATGTTGGCCTGCACCTCGAGGGTGCGGCCTCGTCGGGCGCCTCGCCTGTTATCGGTGGCCTGGGCGGCAAGATCTTCTACATCGACCCGGATGCCGTTGGCTTCGACGCCACGGTGATCGGTATCGGCGGCTACCTGCGATACACGCTGCCACAGTACAACCGCTTCAACCTTTACGCGCACGCGTACTTCGCGCCGGACGTTCTGGCCTTCGGTGACGGCGACACCTACCAGGAGTTCGAAGCCCGCATTGGATACAACGTGTTGCGCGAGGCCGACGTGTTCCTCGGTGTGCGCTACGCCAACATCGAATTTGATCCCGTGGGCGAGGTGACCATGGACAATGGGTTGCACCTGGGGATTCAGCTCAGATTCTGAGCGGCGCGGCGGAGACGGGGAGGCACATGGCAGGCCACAGTAAATGGGCGAACATCCAGCACCGCAAGGGCGCCCAGGACAAAAAGCGCGGCAAGCTGTTCACGAAGCTGATTCGTGAGATTACCGTGGCCGCTCGGATGGGGGGTGGCGATCTCGACGCGAACCCGCGTTTGCGGCTCGCCGTCGACAAGGCCAAGGGCCAGAGCATGCCCAAGGACAACATCGAGCGCGCCATCAAGCGCGGCTCGGGTGAGCTGGGCGGCGACGACTACCTGGAGATTCGATACGAGGGCTATGGCCCCGGCGGTACGGCCGTTATGGTCGACTGCATGACCGACAACCGGAATCGCACGGTCGCAGAGGTGCGTCATGCGTTCTCCAAATTCGGCGGCAACCTGGGCGCCGATGGTTCGGTGGCATACCTGTTCGCGCACGTGGGGCTGCTCGACTACGCGGCAGGCAGTGACGAGGACGCGATTATGGGCGCGGCTATTGAGGCGGGCGCAGAGGACGTGATTGTCGGTGATGACGGCGCCATCGAAGTGCTGACGACCCCTGCCGAGTTTGAGCAGGTACGCGACGCGATGCTGGCCGCCGAGTTCGAGCCCGAGTCGGCTGAGGTGACTATGCGCGCCGAGACCAGCGCGTCACTCGACCGCGGCGCTGCCGAGACGATGCTCAAGTTGCTCGATGTGCTGGAAGACCTCGACGACGTGCAGCAGGTCTACAGCAACGCCGACATTGCGGACGACATCCTGGCGACCTTGTAGATGCCCGCAGTGAGCAGCAGCGCGACGCGTATTCTCGGTATTGACCCAGGGTCTCGCCTGACGGGCTTTGGTGTGGTCGACTTTGAAGGTGACCGGGCCCGATTTGTCGACGCGGGCGTTATCAAGACGGGCAATGGCGAACTGAGTGAGCGTCTCGAAGTGATCTTCGATGCCACGCGCGAGCTCATTAACCGCCACCAGCCCGATACGCTGGCCGTGGAGCAGGTCTTTGTAAGCCGCAACGCGGGAAGCGCGCTCAAGCTGGGTGCGGCGCGTTCGGCGGCCATCTGCGCGAGCTTTGGTTCCGGCATCGCACTCGCCGAGTACAGCCCGCGCGAGATCAAGCGCGCGGTGACGGGCACGGGTGCGGCGGACAAAGCCCAGGTGCAACAGATGATGCGCATGCTGTTATCACTCGATACGCTGCCGCAGGCCGACGCGGCCGATGCGCTGGCGGTGGCCGTGTGTCATGCGAACGCCAGCCGACTGTCGGGCGCCCTTGCGGCGGCGGCACGACGCGCATGATCGCTTCGATTCGCGGCACGCTGGTCAGCAAGCAGGCGCCCGAAATCGTCATCGAGGCGGGTAGCATCGGTTATGCGCTTGAGGTTCCGATGTCGACGTACTTCCGGCTGCCAGCGGTCGGCGCAGAGGCGTCACTGCTCACACATTTTCTCGTGCGTGAGGACGCGCAGCTGCTCTACGGCTTCGCCGACGCTGAAGAGCGCGACCTGTTTCGCAGCCTGCTCAAGGTCAGCGGCGTTGGCGCGCGCATCGCGCTGGCCATCCTCTCGGGCATCAGCGTTGAGGGCTTTCGCCAATGCGTCGCTTTCGAGGACACGGCTGCGCTAATCAAGGTGCCCGGCATCGGCAAGAAGACGGCCGAAAGGCTCATCTACGAGATGCGCGACAAACTCGACGCACCCGCTGTGGCGGCGCCGGCGGCGACGAAATCCAGTGGCGCGCCGGCAGCAGTCGCCGCCGACGGTCGCGCCGAGGCGTTCCATGCGCTGATCGCGCTGGGCTACAAGGACGCTGAAGTGCGGCGCCTGCTCAAGGCCGTCGAAGGCACGGGCGACGCCGAGTCGGCAGAAGACTACATCCGCCTGGCGTTGCGCCAGGCCGCGGGGTGATTGATGAGTGGTGACGACAACCGTCTCGTGGCCGCAGACAGCCTGGGCGATGACGCGGTATTTGATCGCGCGATCCGCCCGGCCCGACTGGCCGACTACGTAGGTCAGCCTGCGGTCAAGGAGCAGATGGATATCTTCATCAGCGCCGCGCGGCAACGATCGGAGTCTCTGGATCATGTGCTCATTTTTGGGCCGCCCGGGCTCGGTAAGACGACCCTGGCGCACATCGTTGCCAATGAGCTTGATGTGAACCTTCGCCAGACCTCGGGTCCCGTGCTTGAGCGTCCGGGCGACCTGGCCGCCATCCTCACCAACCTTGAACCCAACGACGTGCTGTTTGTCGATGAGATCCATCGCCTGAGTCCCGTGGTCGAGGAAGTGCTCTACCCGGCGATGGAGGACTACCAGCTCGACATCGTCATCGGCGAGGGCCCGGGTGCGCGCTCGATCAAGCTGGACCTGCCGCCGTTTACGCTGGTGGGCGCCACGACGCGGGCCGGCTTGCTGACGTCGCCATTGCGCGATCGCTTTGGCATCGTGCAGCGCCTCGAGTTTTACGACCGCAGCGAGCTCGCCGCGATCGTCCGGCGCTCAGCGGGCATTCTTGAGCTCGATATCGAAACCGAAGGCGCCGACCTGATCGCGGCGCGTTCCCGCGGTACGCCGCGTATCGCGAACCGATTGTTGCGCCGGGTCCGGGACTACGCGCAGGTGCGCGGCAACGGCGTGGTCGACGAGGCCAACGCCACGGCAGCCATGGACATGCTGGCCGTCGATCCGCACGGCTTTGACACGATGGACCGCAAGCTGCTGCTCGCCATCATTGAGAAGTTCGATGGTGGGCCCGTGGGCGTGGACAGCCTGGCCGCCGCCATCGGCGAGGAACGCGGCACGATTGAAGACGTGCTGGAACCCTACCTGATCCAGCAGGGCTTCATCATGCGCACGGCGCGCGGTCGCGTGGCCACGCGAACAGCCTACCTGCACTTCGGACTCAAGGCGCCGCCGCGTGAGGCCGCGCCCGAACCCTCGCTGTTCGACAACATGGACGACAGCACCCCCTAGCCACCGTGACAGCCGCGGTCGTCGGCGCCGCCGATCCCGCGCTCGGAGCACGCCTGATGAACAACGACAAGCTCTCCATCCTCAAATTGATCGCCGACGCCAGCATCGTCGTGCAGCTCGTCATGCTCATGCTGCTGGGCGCGTCGTTCTGGTCCTGGTACATCATCATTCGTAAACGCCGCATGCTCGGGCGTGCGCAATCGGTGGCAGACCGCTTCGAGTCCGAGTTCTGGTCGGGTTCCGATCTGTCTTCGCTGTACCGAAAAGTGACGTCGGGCAAAGGCGCGGGGCCCGGTATGCCTGCGATTTTCGAATCCGGCTTCCGCGAGTTTCAGCGCCTCATTCAGCAGGACGGCGTGTCTGCGGAGCGTGTCATCGAAACCTCACGCCGCGCCATGCGCGTCAGCATGACGCGCGAAACGGACCTGCTGGAACAGGGCCTGGCGTCGCTGGCCACGATTGGATCGACAAGTCCCTATGTAGGCCTGTTTGGCACCGTGTGGGGCATCATGAACTCGTTTACGAGCCTAGGCGCGGGCACCCAGACGGCAACCCTGCAGACCGTGGCCCCTGGCATCGCCGAAGCGCTTGTGGCCACGGCCATGGGCTTGTTCGCGGCCATTCCGGCCGTGATCTTCTACAACCGAAACGCCGATCGACTCGGGCGCATCGAGTCGCGCTTCGAGACCTTTAGCGACGAGCTGCTCGGCATTCTCGAACGCCACGCGCAGCGAACGACCACGGGGCAGGGTTGATATGGCGCGCCGCCGACTCATGGGCGACATCAATGTCGTGCCCTACATCGACGTGATGCTCGTGCTGCTCATTATCTTTATGGTCACAGCACCTCTACTTACGCAAGGCATCGAGGTTGATCTGCCTGAGGCCGATGCCGCGCCACTGGACACGGCTGTGACCGAGGACAACCTGCCGCTCGTGCTGTCTGTCGACAGCGAAGGCGCGCTCTACCTCAATGCGGGCGAGTCCAAAGACACCCCCGTGACCGGGCAGTACGTGATCGACAACGTGGCCAGGGTGCTGAGTCGACGCCCTGACACACCCGTTATGGTCAAGGCCGACCAGGCTGTGCCTTACGGTCGCGTCGTAGAGGCCATGGTGCTGCTGCAGAAAGGCGGTGCTGACGAGGTGGGCTTCATTACCGACCCGCTGGACCCGGACGCGCTCACGCGCTGAGCGCGCGCGCCGCATGCGCCACATCCTCGACAACGCGATTGCGCTGATAGGCTCCGTGGCCCTGCACGGGGTCCTCGTGGCGTTGTTGCTGATCAACTTTGACTGGGGAGATGAGCCGCCGCCGCCCGTGCAGACTACGATCAAGGCGCGCATCGTCAGCGACGAGACCACGGTGAGCCGCCCCGCCCCCCCTGCGGAACCCTCTGCCGCCGAGATTGCCGAAAGGCAGAGGCAGGAAGCGGCCGCGCGCGAGCGACGGCAACGCGAGGAGGCCGCGCGTTTGCAGCGCGAAGCCGAGGCGCGCGAGGCCGCAGAGCGTGAGGCACAGGCGCAGGCCGAACGCGAGGCGCAAGAGGCGGCCGATCGCCAGGCGCGCGAGGAAGCTGAGCGTCAGGCGCGTGAGGCGGAGCAACGTCAGGCGCGAGAGGAGGCCGAGCGTCAGGCCCGAAAGGAGGCCGAGCGCAAAGCGCGCGAGGAGGCAGAGCGCCAGGCGCGCGAGGAGGCAGAGCGACGGGCGCGTGAGGAAGCCGAGCGACGGGCGGCGGAGGCACGCCAGGCCGAGCTCGATGCCCAATTGCAAGATGCGCTTGAAGCAGAACTGGCGCGCGAAGGTGCTATAGAACAAGGACTGCAAGCGAAGTACATTGAAGTCATACGGCAAAAAGTGCGACGTGAGTGGCGCGTCCCGCCAGGCGCCGCCAATGACATTGTGTGCACTGTACGTGTGCGCCAGTTGCGCAGTGGCGATGTCGTGAGTGTGGTCGTTTCCGATTGCCCAGGTGGGGAGGCACTGTCACGCTCGCTGTCCATCGCGGTAAACCGTGCGTCCCCATTGCCGCCGCCCGATGATCCCTCGCTGTTCGAGCCCAACCTCGTTCTGCGTTTCAACACCAGTGAATCCGAATAGACTTCGCGGTAGACTTATAAAAATGCGCCATCTATCTGAAAAGAATCAGAAAAACATCATGCTCAGCGTCGCCTTTTGGCGACAGTGGCTGGTCTTCGCGGGTGTGTTCCTCGCGCTGGCTGCGCCCGTACGCGCGGAGCTCGTCATCGAGATCACGCGTGGTGCCGTCAAGCCGATTCCGATCGCCATCGTGCCTTTTGGCTGGAGCGGGACTGGCAATGCACCGGGCGATGCGGCCAGCGTTATTCGCTCGGACCTGTATGGCAGCGGCCGTTTCGACCCGCTGGACAATGACGTCATGCTCGAGCGGCCCGTGCGCGGCGTTGATATCGATTTTGATAACTGGCGGTTTGTCGCTGTCGACTATGTGCTTGTCGGGCGTCTGGAGGAGGTTGGCGATGAACTGGCGCTGACCTACCAGCTGTTTGATGTCTATGGCGCGCGCCAGGTTGTTGCTGACAGCCTTGTTCTGGAGCCGCGCGACCTGCGACTTGCGAGCCACCGCGTCGCGGACGCCGTGTTCGAGGCCATCACCGGAGTTAAGGGCGTCTTCTCGACACGTGTGGCCTACATCTCCGTGAGCGGCAGGCCACCCGAACGCACCTACCGGCTCATCGTTGCCGATGCCGATGGGAACAACGAGTTCGTGTTGCTCGAGAGCGCGCAGCCCATCATGTCGCCCGCCTGGTCGCCGGACGGGCGGCAGCTGGCTTACGTGTCTTTTGAGAGCGGCCGTGCTGCCGTCTACGTTCAGACCTTGCGCACGGGCTCACGCCGCGCGGTGTCTGACCGTCCCGGCGTCAACAACGCACCGGCCTGGTCGCCCGATGGGCGCCAGCTTGCGCTGACCCTGTCGGACGCGGAGGGCAATCTCGACGTGCACGTGCTGACGCTGCTGGGCAATCGACTCGTGCGGCTGACCGAGCGCCGCTCCATCGACACGGAGCCCACCTGGTCGGCCGATGGGCGCCACGTGTACTTCACGTCGGATCGGGGCGGCGCGCCGCAGGTCTACCGCATTGCGGCAAACGGCTCCGAAGACGCGCCCGAGCGCGTGACCTTCGAGGGCAATTACAATGCCCGCCCGCGCGTGTCACCTGACGGCCGCTACCTGGCCGTGGTGCACGACGACCGCGGGCGCTTCCGCGTGGCCGTGCAGGACCTCGAAACCGGGGCGCTACAGGTGCTGTCCGACGGCTCGCTAGACGAATCGCCGGCGTTCGCACCCAATTCGGCCCAACTCATTTATGCGACACGCCGCGAAGGCCGCGGCGTGCTTGAGACCGTCAGCACGGACGGGCTCATCAGCGGCCGCGTGAAATCGGTCGGCAACGACGTGCGCGAGCCCGTCTGGTCGCCGTACGCGCGGTGAGCGACTACACTTTGCATCCCATGACCACGAGGAGTACCCGAGTCATGAACAAGCGCCTGATTTTGACTGTCCTGGCCACGGCCTTTGTCGCCGCGGGCTGCGGACCCAAGCGCGCAACGCTGCCTGAATACGAAGACACGTCCACGGAAGTGCCCGGATCGGACAATGATTCGAGTTCCGGGTCTGGCGTGGCCGACTCATCGATTCGCAGCCGCGGCTTCGAGGACGACAGCGTGGCGACCGATACCGCCGATGCGCTCATCATTTATTTCGAGTACGACCGCGCCGAGGTGCGCCCCGAGTACGCGGACCTGCTGGCCGCGCACGCACGCCGCTTGAGTGGCAACTCGGGCTTGCGCCTGCGTTTGGAAGGCCATGCCGACGAACGCGGCTCGCGCGAGTACAACATTGGACTCGGTGAACGCCGTGCGCAGGCCGTGCGCCGCCTGTTGCTCATCCAGGGTGCCTCTGCGGGGCAGATCAGCACCGTGAGCTACGGTGAAGAACGCCCCGTTGCGTTCGGCAGCACCGAGTCAGACTACGAAAAGAACCGCCGCGTGGAGCTCAGTTACCGCTGAGCCCGCGTGACGTCGCGACAATGAGGTGAGCGACATGAAACAGATTCGCAACGTCTCGACTGCCGTCCTGGCCGCTGCGGTGGTGTCGGGTTGTGCCACGATCCCGCCCGAGGAAGACCCGGTGCTCATCAAGCTCTCGCAGATAGAGCGTCGGCTCGAGCGTGTCGAGCGCGTCGTGCAGAACGACAGCCTCGTGCAGCTCGTGGCCCGCGTCGATGCGCTTTCGAGCGAAGTTGATGCGCTGCGTGGTCAGATCGAGGCCAACACATTTGATTCGGACAAGATGGCGGAACGCCAGCGCAACCTGTACGCCGACCTTGACGCGCGACTGCAGGACCTCGAGTCTGCCCCGCGCGAATCGAACGTCATGCAGGGCGGCACGCTGCAGGCCGGCGAGCTGCCGTTGCCCAACGGTTCTGATCGCGAGAACTACCAGGCCGCGTTTGAGCTGCTCAAGGAAGGGCGCTACGACCAGTCCGCCAAGGCCTTCCAGCAGTTCCTCGTGGCTTATCCGAACAGCGAGCTGGCCGACAATGCCCAGTACTGGCTTGCGGAATCGTTTTACGTCTCGCAGCGCTTTGATGAGGCTCTGCCCATCTTCAACACCGTGATTTCGGATTTCCCGGCGTCGCGCAAGGTACCTGACGCCTTGCTCAAGATCGGTTACTGCAACTATGAGCTGCAGCGTTGGGATGCGGCCGAGACGGCGCTGGCCCGCGTTGTCGCCGATTACCCCGAAACCACGGCGGCGCGTCTCGCGAGCAAGCGGCTCGAGCAGCTGCGCACCGAACGGGGCTGAGCCCGAGCACATGGCCCAGGTAGCACGCGACATGCTCGACGCGGCCGAACGGCTGCGTATCACGGAAGTGTTCCACTCGTTGCAGGGCGAAGCCCTGGCCAGCGGGATGCCCACCGTGTTCGTGCGCCTAACGGGTTGCCCTTTGCGGTGCACCTACTGCGACAGTGAGTACGCGTTCCACGGCGGCGAGTGGTTCGACTTCAATGCGCTGATTGACCGCGTCGCGGGTTTCGGCGCGACCCATGTCTGTGTCACGGGCGGCGAGCCGCTGGCGCAACCCAACTGTCGCGCGTTTCTTGAGCGGCTCTGTGATGCGGGTTTCGACGTCTCGCTGGAGACGAGCGGGGCCATCGACATTGCCGGCATCGACCCGCGCGTGTCGCGTGTCGTTGATCTCAAGACACCGGCCTCGGGCGAGTGCCTGCGCAACCGCTGGCAGAATCTCGACGTGCTGACCGTCCACGACCAGCTCAAGTTCGTCATCTGCGACCGCGGTGATTTCGATTGGGCTGTGCAGTGCATCCGCGAGCGCGAGCTTGTCGATCGTTGCACGATCTGGCTGTCGCCGTCCTGGGGCGTTGTTGAGCCGCACGAGCTCGCACAGTGGATTCTCGAGAGTGGCTTGCCCGTCCGGCTGCAGTTGCAGCTGCACAAGCTGCTCTGGGGCGACGTGCCCGGCAAATGACACGCCGCGCCATCGTATTACTGTCGGGTGGGCTCGATTCCGCCACGGTGCTCGCCATGGCGCGCGCCCAGGGCTATGACTGTCTCGCGCTGAGCTTTGACTACGGCCAGCGTCACGACGCCGAGCTTGCCGCGGCCCACCGTGTCGCCGAACACCTGGGCGCCCTCGAGCACCGAACCATGCGGATCGATTTCGCGGGAATTGGCGGCTCCGCACTGACGGATGACACCATTGACGTGCCCGAGCCGGGCGGTGAGGGCATCCCCGTCACCTATGTGCCCGCGCGCAACACTGTATTCCTGTCGATGGCGCTGGGCTGGGCCGAGGTGGCCGATGCCGAGGCGATCTGTATTGGCGTCAACGCCGTCGACTACTCGGGCTACCCCGATTGTCGGCCCGAGTACATCGCGGCTTATCAGGACATGGCGGCGCTCGCGACCAAGGTGGGCGTCGAGGGGCAGCCCATCCGCATCGAGACGCCGCTCATCGATCTGAGCAAGGCCGATATCATCCGGGCGGGCGTCAAACTGGGTGTGGACTACGCCCTTACGGTGTCTTGCTACCAGGCTGACAACGCGGGCAGGGCCTGCAGTCATTGCGATGCCTGTGTGCTGCGCGCACAGGGTTTTGACGACGCCGGGGTGTCGGACCCAACGCCTTACTTCTGAGCGCGAAGGGTCTTGAGAATTCCGCCCGTTGCGCTATTATTGCGCGCCTTCCCCGTCAGGGGCAGCCGTGTGCCACCACACGGCATCCGGAAGTAACTCACACCGGGCCGTTAGCTCAGATGGTAGAGCAGTTGGCTTTTAACCAATTGGTCATAGGTTCGATCCCTATACGGCCCACCACTTCCGCTTCTACACCGCCTTCCCAGGACAGCACACGCAACGGAGCATCGTGACCCGCTTCGGGTATGATCCGCCGCTGTACTGAGGGAGCAGAATCCGTGACAGGCGAAACCACTTGGCAGGTGCACAAGTTCGGCGGCAGCTCACTTGCCGACGCTGACTGCTTTCGTCGTGTCCGTGACCTGATCACGAGCGAGCCGTCGTCGGCCAGAAAGGCCGTTGTGGTCTCCGCTATAGGGGGCATGACCGACGCCTTGCTGGCGCTCGTCGAGCAGGCCGTGACCGGTGACGCCGATTTCAATGCGGCGCTCGATGCGCTCGAGGCGCGCTACGAGACGGCTGCAGGCCGCGTGCTCGATTGCGAAGCGCGCGCCGACATCCTTGCGCAGTGGTCCCGGGACCGCGAGGACATTGCGGGTCTGCTCCAGGCCGTGACCGTGGTGCGCGCCGCACCCGAACGCACGTTTGATGTGGTGGCTGGCTACGGTGAGATCTGGTCGGCACGGCTGCTTGCTGCGTTGGTCGCGCAGGACTGCAACGACGGTCGCCGCGTGAGCTGGCTCGATGCCCGCGACGTCGTCATTGTGCGCCAGACGAAGCTGGGCCCGAGTGTGGTCTGGCCGGAGTCTCGCGAGCGCAGCGCCTCGAGCCGCGTCCTGGCCAACAGTGACATTGTTATCGTCACGGGCTTCATCGCCAGCGACGAGGCCGGCTTGCAGACGACATTGGGTCGCAATGGCAGTGATCACTCGGCGGCGATCTTCGCAGCACTCTTGGGCGCCGACGCCGTCACGATATGGACGGACGTGCCTGGCGTGCTGACGGGGGACCCGCGCCAGATTCCCGACGCGCAAGCGATCACGAGCCTCTCTTATAACGAGGCCATGGAGCTTGCGTATTTCGGTGCCAAGGTGATCCACCCGCAAACGATGGGCCCGGCCGTCGAGCATGATATCCCGATTCGCATCCGCAGCACGTTCGCACCGGATAGTCCCGGCACCGTGGTCAGCGCGGGCGCTGATAGCGATGAGCCCGTGAAGGGCATTACGTCTATCGGCGGGCTTGCCGTCGTCAACGTCGAAGGTGCGGGCATGATCGGTGTGCCCGGTACCGCGCACCGGATCTTCCGCGCGCTGCGTGAGGCGGACATCTCCGTCATCCTGATCTCGCAGGCCAGCAGTGAGCACTCGGTCTGCTTCGTCGTGCCTGACGACGTGGCCGAAGCCGCCGCGACCGTGGTTCGCGATGCATTCGCCAGCGAACTTGGAACAGGCCAGCTCCAGCGCGTCTCTATCACGCCCGAGTGCAGCATCCTGGCCGTCGTCGGCGACCGGATGTCCGGGCGACCCGGTATTGCGGGGCGCTTTCTCAATACGCTGGGTCAGGCGGGTATCAACGTCATTGCCATCGCGCAGGGCTCTTCAGAGCGCAATATCTCCGTGGTCGTCGCCTCGGCGGATGCGACCCGCGCTTTGCGCGCGGTGCACTCCGGCTTTTATCTCTCGCCCAAAACGCTGTCGATTGGGCTCATTGGCCCCGGCACTGTCGGGGGCGCTTTGCTTGACCAGATCGCGGGCGAAGTCTCACGGCTTTGCGAGCGATTCAATCTCGACCTGCGCGTACGCGCGATCGCGCGATCGCGCGTGATGCACCTCGCCGAGCGCGCGGTTGATCTGGCGAACTGGCGTGAGCTCGCGGCGCAGGCGAAGACGCCCGCCGACCTCGCTGTGTTCGCGGACCATGTCGATGCGGACCATCTGCCGCACGCCGTGATCATCGACTGCACTGCGGATGATGAGGTTGCCGAGCACTATGCGGCGTGGCTTGCGCGCGGCATTCACGTCATTACACCGAACAAACGGGCGCGCAGCGGGCCTTGCGACCGCGTCGCGGCCATCGACGCTGCCGGCCGTCGCGGGCACAGCCGCTTCTATTACGAAACCACTGTGGGCGCGGCGCTGCCAATCATCCGCACGCTGCGTGATCTTGTTGAGACTGGCGACCAGGTGCGGTCCGTGCAGGGCATTTTCTCGGGCACGCTGGCCTACCTGTTCAACACCTATGACGGCAGCGAACCGTTCTCGGCCATCGTGCGCCGCGCGCGCGATGCTGGCTTTACCGAACCCGATCCGCGTGATGACCTTTCAGGTATGGACGTGGCACGCAAGCTCGTGATCCTTGCCCGCGAGGCGGGGCACGCGATTGAGCTCGAAGACGTGACCGTGGAAAGCCTCGTGCCCGAAGCGCTCGAAGGTGTTGGCGTCGAGGCGTTCCTCGACCAGGTGGGTGTCCTCGATGCGGATATGGCGCAGCGACTTGCAGCCGCGGATGCGGCGGATCAGGTGCTGCGCTACGTTGGGCGCATCACGGCCGACGGTCAGGCCAGCGTCGCGTTGACCGCCGTCAGCCGCGACGACGCGCTGGCGAATATCGCGTTGACCGACAACGTGGTGCGTATTGAGAGTGACCGTTACAGCGACAACCCGCTTGTGATTCAGGGGCCCGGCGCTGGACCGGATGTCACCGCGGCGGGCGTGTTTGCCGACCTGCTGCGGCTGGCTGCTGAGCTCGGGAACCAACGCTGATGACAAACGGTGTCGCTACCACGGCCACGGCGTTCGCGCCCGCGTCCATCGGTAACCTCGGCGTGGGGTTCGATGTTCTGGGCCTGGCCATAGCCGGTCCCGGTGATCGCGTGACTGCGGAGCGCCAGGATGCGCCTGGCGTGGTGATTGCGGCTATCACAGGCGATGGCATCGGCGCCGACGCGCACCTGCTGAGTCGCGATGCGCTGTCCAATACGGCCGGTATTGCCGCGGCCGCGATTTGGCAGGCCGGCAAGGGTTCGGGTGGCATTTCGTTAACGTTGCACAAGGGCACGCCATTGGGCTCGGGTATGGGCAGCTCGGCGGCGTCGGCGGTCGCGGGCGCCGTGGCGGCGAACGCGCTGCTCGAACAGCCGCTGGAACACTCGGCTGTGCTCGAAGCGGCGCTCGAGGGCGAAGCCTTCGCCAGTGGCGCTCGACACGCGGATAACGTCGCGCCCAGTTTGTACGGCGGGCTTGTTTTGTGCCCGCCCGGGCGACTGCCGCATTGCGAATCGTTGGCCTTGCCCGATGGTCTTGTGTCGGTGCTTGTTCATCCGCACCTTCGCGTGGACACGGCGGCGGCCCGGCAAGCGCTGTCGGAGTCTGTGCCATTGAAAACGGCGGTGACGCAGTCTGGTTTGCTCGCCTGTTTCGTGCAGGCTTGCGCGCGCGGCGATCGCGATGGCATCGCCGCCTCATTGCGCGATGTCATGATTGAGCACCAGCGCTCAAGGTTCGTGCCCGGATTCGAGTCGGTGAAGGCTGCCGCGCTGGAGCAGGGGGCGCTCGGTACGTCGTTGTCTGGCAGCGGGCCGAGTGTCTTCGCGATTTGCGACGCGGCCGCAGGCGACGCTGTGTCGGCCGCAATGGTCGCCGCCTTCGAATCGGGTGGCGTGGGTTGCGACTACTGGCTGTCGTCGGCGAGCGCGCCCGGGGCCGTTCTGGAGTCCGTGTCGTGAAACTGCGCAGCACGCGCGGTGGCCCCGCCGTCAGCCTCGAGACAGCGCTTGTGAAAGGACTGGCACCCGACGGTGGCCTCTATGTGCCGGAGTCGCTGCCGTCATTCACGCCCGATGATTTTGGGGACGTCGCGGCACGCGCCGTGGCGATTCAATACCTGACCCCCTTTTTCGCGGGCACCCGGCTTGCAGACGCGATTGCTGCGATCGTGGACGAGACGTTTTCGTTTCCATTGCCGCTCGTGGACTTGTCGGCGCAGGTCTCGGCGCCGCTCCATGTTCTGGAGCTGTTCCACGGGCCCACGGCGGCGTTCAAGGATGTCGGTGCGCGGTTCCTTGCGGCCTGCCTGTCACGCCTTGACGCTGAGGTCGACGACCCGCGCCCACTGACGATCCTTGTGGCAACGTCCGGGGACACGGGTGGTGCCGTGGCGGCGGCGTTCCACGGCCGTCCCGGTATCGACGTCGTCGTTCTGTTTCCCGAGGGCCGCGTGTCGCCGCGCCAGCAGCACCAGCTCTGTTGCTGGGGTGATAATGTCACGAGCCTCTCGGTGGCGGGTGGTTTCGATGATTGCCAGGCGCTCGTAAAGGCCGCATTCACAGATCCCACGTTGTCAACGCAGTATGGGTGTAGCTCGGCCTTCTGCATCAATATCGGTCGCCTGTTGCCGCAGAGCGTCTACTACGCCGTAGCGTCCATCCAGTACTGCCGCAAACACGGTGAGCGACTCTCGTTTGCGATTCCGACTGGGAACCTCGGCAACGCACTTGCGGCTGTGCTCGCACGTGCGGCCGGTTTGCCGATCGGCGATATTCTGCTCGTGACCAACGCCAATCGAACCGTGCCAGACTACTTCGCAACGGGACACTACGAAGGACGGGCCAGTATCGCGACGCTGGCTTCGGCGATGGACGTGGGTGACCCGAGCAACATGGAGCGTCTGCGCGACCTGTTCGGTGAGGCACAAGCGCTACGCGAGCTTGGACTCGACGCTGTCAGTGTCGACGACACAGAGATTCGGGAACAGATCCGGCGCGACGCGGCACGCTTTGATTTCGCGTGGTGCCCGCACAGCGCAACGGCTATGTACGCCTGGGAGCGTCATCTCGACGATGCGGCGCGTTCGGCGCCCTGGGCCGTCGTCGCGACGGCGCACCCGGCCAAGTTTGAGACCATCGTCGAACCGCTTATCGGTGACTCGGTGCCCGTGCCACCGGCGCTGGCCGATCTGTTGGATCGACCCGCGACGTTTAGCCGGATCACGCCATCACTTGATGCATTGGCAGAGGCGCTGCCATGAACCTGACTGACACGATCACGCGCGCCTTCGCGGAGCCCGGTCCTGAGCACTGGCCCGTGTACGCGGGACTGCTTGTGCTCGTCGTCTTGCTGCTGGTGCTCGCGCTGCGTTTTATCCGGTCGCGCAGCGGCGGGACACTCTCGGCGCGACTGGCAGACGTCTGCCACGACCAACTCACTGACGTCGTGCTGCCCAAGGCTGATGATGGCGCGATCCACATCGATCACATCCTGCTGACAGAGCGTGGGATCCTCGTCGTTGACTCACGCGACATCACAGGCATTGTGTTCGGCAGCGACCGCATGCACGACTGGACGGTCATGGACGGCGGCCGCCGCTTTACGATCGGTAATCCCCAGGCAGACCTTTACGACCGGGTTGCGGCGGTGAAGCTCGTGGTGACCGACATTCCCGTCGAAGGCCGAATCGTGTTCGGCAGCGGTGCGGATTTCTCGAAGGGCAAACCCTCTCACGTGCTCACGGAAGCTGAGCTCGTCGCGAGCCTGCCGCGCGTGGCCGGCCGTACGACGCAGACGCGCAAGGCGTTTGAGCTTGAGTGGCAGAAGCTCCGTGAAGCCGCATTGATGCCGAGCTAGCCGGCGTCGGGAAGCGCGAAAAAACGACGCGCGTTAGCGGCCGTGTATTTGCCCACGGTTTCCGTTGACTCGCCGCGTGCGTCGGCAATCGTCTTGACCACCTCACCCAGCCAGCAGGGTTCGTTACGTCGCGTCTTGGGGCGCGGTCGCAGACTTCGTGGCAGCAGATAGGGCGCATCCGTCTCGACCAGCAGTCGATCGGCCGGGATGTCACCCACAAGCTCCAGCAGGTGTGCGCCACGGCGCTCATCGCAGATCCAGCCCGTGATGCCGATGTACAGATCCAGCGCCAGGTAGTCGTGCAGCTCGCGCTCCCCGGCCGTGAAGCAATGCGCAACAGCGCGCGGCAATTCGGCCAGCCGGGGTTTGAGCGCAGTCAGAAAATCGTCGTGGGCGTCGCGCTGGTGCAGAAATACCGGCAGCTCGTTGTCGATGGCGAGCCCCAGCTGCGCGGTAAATGCGTGCGCCTGCGCGTCGTGTTGCGCGAAATTGCGGAAGTAGTCGAGGCCGCATTCGCCGGCCGCCACCACGTCTTCGCTGGCCATTTGGCGTGCCAGCGTGTCGTGCATGTCACGGTCGTAGTCGTCGGCGTGGTGCGGGTGAACGCCCGTGGTGTAGTAGCAGCGTGGCCAGGCCGGGTCGGTGGCTGCGGCAATGTCGGCGGCTGCAGCGTTGCTGTCGATCGAGCTCCCGGTCACAACAATGACCTCCACGCCGGCCTGGCGGGCGCGCTCTAGCACCGTCTCGCGGTCGTCGTCGAAGCTGTCGTGCGCAAGATTGGCGCCGATATCGATCATGAGCGTGCGTTCCCAATGGCCACGGCGGGCGAGTGTAGCCGTCTGGCGACAGTGACTCCACCCGGGAAAAACGGTGACCCGGCGCACAGTTTCGGGGCCACGCTCAGGTATCCTTGGGTTATGACGTATCGTGTCGCCACACTGCTGGTTCTGATGCTCCTGCCCCTCGTGGGTGAGGCGGCGCTGCGCATGGCCGACCTCGCGGATCGCGAAGCGGTCATCGAGCACGCGACGCACATGGGCGATGCGCGCTACCTGTCCGAGCTGTCCATCGAGCTCGAGGGCGAGAAGGGCCGCGGCGCCGCCGCGCCGCTCGTGCCGTACTACGCGGCGCTGGCGGCCTATCGTGCCGCTGAAATTGATGACGATGTTGAGTTCCGGGTTGGCGTCCTGCTGGATCGCTGCATCGAGAACGCCCGCAGTGCGCTCGAGATCGACGAGAAGTTCGCTGAGGCCATGGCGCTGATTGGCGCCTGTCACGGGCTCGCCGCGAGCCGTCAGCCGTTGTCCGCCATCATCGCGGGCAATTTCTCGGCGCGAGAGCTCAAGCGGGCCATCGCGCTCGAGCCCGAAAACCCGCGCGTGCGCATGTTGAACGCGGTTACGGTTTTGCGCCGGTTCGAAGATGCCACACGCCGCGTTCAGGCCAAGGGTGACCTTGAGACTGCATTGACAGCCTACGAGCTACCCCCTGAGGGTCAGCCCGACCTGCCAAGCTGGGGCGAGGAGCACGCGCACCTTTGGCTTGCCGAGGCGCTGCGTCGCGATGGCGACCTGCAGCGCGCCCGGGATCACGTCGAGCAGGCCCGCCTGCTGTCGCCGCCGGCGACTCAGGTGCCCGAGCGCATCACGGCCTTGCGCCGCTAGGCCCTGATCCGGCGAAAAACACCGTCTGCGGTTAAACCCTCTGCGGGGTTCCGGTATCCAACAGTCGAAATCACTGGGGTACACTTGGAGCCCGTTATGAAATCTCTTAATGCATTCATCCTGACCTCGGCCCTGGCGCTGCTCGCAGTACCCGCTGCAGCCAGCGTCAACAAGAGCGTCCGCATCGAGGCCGGAGCGACCTCCGAGGGTGCCAGCTCGGTTAACGGCAGCATCAAGGTGGGCGAGGGTGCCTACGTCAACGGTGAGCTTGGAACCGTCAACGGCAGCATCAAGCTGGCAAGCGGCGTTACGGCCCGGGACGTTGAAAGCGTCAACGGCAAGATCAGCATCGGTGACGACTCCAATATTGCGTCGAGCGAGACCGTAAATGGCCGCAACTACCTGGGCGAGCGCGTACAGGTCAGCGGCAACGTCACAACAGTCAATGGCGGCATTGATGCTCGGCAGGGCACGACGATCGGCGGTGACGTTAAAGCCGTCAATGGCGGCATCGGGCTTTTCGGCGTGCAGGTCATGGGCGATCTGTCCAACGTCAACGGCGACATCAACCTCACCGAAGGCACACGCATCAACGGCAATGTCATCGTTCGCAAGCCCAAGCGAATGGGTTGGAGCTGGGGCAAGCGCGATCCGTCACGCGTCGTGATCGGTCCCAACGTCGTGATCGAGGGTGAGCTCGAGTTGCAGCGTAAGGTCCGGCTGTACGTGCATGAAACGGCAAAGATCGGCAGCATTATCGGTGACGATGTGGAGATGGAAACCTACAGTGGTTCTGAGCCCTGACGCGCACTTAGTCCAAAACGCTTTTCGAGGACCGGTGTTGCCGTGACGCGGCAACACCGGTCTTCGTATTCAAGCCCCGAACAGCTCTCCCTGTTCGAGGGCTCGGTCGACTCCGCAACGCCGGAGCCGGTCCCCGCGCCGCCGTCGCTTATCGAGCCCGCGGTGCGTATCAGTCGTCGCGCCCGCCGACTCGCACTCCATGTCGGTTACGACGGCAGCGCCGAGCTCGTGGTCCCGCAGGGCACGCCAGAGCGCGACGTCCGACAGTTTCTCGACAGCCACCGTGACTGGCTCGTGCAGGCCCGCGAGGCGCAGCTTGAACGCTATGGCGCATTCGACCGTTCACGACCCGAGGCGCTCACACTGACAGCCGTGGGTGAGCAATGGCGGCTCGAGCGTCGCGAACGACCCGGACGACGACTTGCCGCGCGTCTGCGACCCGGTACCGCACCCACAGAGTTCGTGTTGCGTCTTGATGGCGACGAGGGCGTCGCCGAGTCGCAGGAACGAGAAGCCGTCAAACGGCAGCTGCGCCGGCGTGCGCTCGATTACTTCCAGCAGGCCTTGCCGCCGATCGCTGATGCGATGAACGTGTCCTACGCCCGCGTGCAGGTCCGTGCACAGCGCTCCTGCTGGGGCAGTTATTCGTCAACGGGCACCATCAGCATGAATTATGCGGCACTGTTCCTGCCGCCCGAGCTGGCGTACTACCTGTGTGTCCACGAGCTTGCGCATGCGCGGCATCTCGATCACTCGCCGGCGTTCTGGAAGCTTGTCGAGCGCCACGTGCCCGGCGCGCGCGAACTCGACCGCAGGCTCGCATCCCGGCACGACGTCCTGCCGGGTTGGTTGCTTTGAAGGCACCGTCAGCGGCCGCCTTCTGGTTGCAGTTTCTGGCGCTGCTACCCGTGACGGGCGTGCAGGGGCTCTGGATCAAGCGGCGCGCACAGCGCATGGCGACGCGCATCGAGAACGGCGCGACCGGCCGCTTCGGAAGTGGGGCGCGCCAGATCGACGTCCTCGTCACGGGCGAGTCCACAGCGGTTGGTGTGGGGTGTGACACACCCGAGCAGGCTGTCAGCATGCAGTTCGCCTCACAGCTCGCGTCCCTGGGTGCGGCGACCGTCACTTGGCAGGTCATCGGCCGCAATGGTGCCCGGGCCACGGACATCGTGAAGTTGCTCGCCACGCAATACCCGAAGCCGCCGGACCCGAATCGCATCGCCGTGGTGCTGCTCGGTGCCAACGATGTGACCGCGCTGCATTCGCTGCGCCATTGGTACGAACAACTCGTGGCCGTACGCACGCGGTTGCGCCAGCGCGGTTACGGATCGATCTTCCTGGCGCCTGTGCCGCCCATGTGGGGCTTTACGTTGCTGCCGCGACCCTTGCGCACTGTTTTGGGTGCGCGCGCACGCCAGCTCGAAGCGGAACGGATCCGCGTGGCAGACGTGTACCCCGATGTGACGGCGCTCGTGACCGACTTTCCGCTCGACACCGAGCTGCTGGCCGAGGACGGCTACCATCCGGGTCCGGCTGCCTGTGCGATGTGGGGTAACGACCTCGCGGTGCAGGTGCTCGCGAGTCTGCAAGTCAGCCCTGGTCGAGTAGCTCCCTGAGGTCGATCACCGCCGCATTGGCGCGGCTCAGGTAGGACGCCATGACGAGCGAGTGGTTGGCAAACACACCGTAGCCGCTGCCATTCAGCACCATGGGGCTCGCCAGCGGTTCGAGGCTGGCCTCTAGCTCGCGGATGATCTGGCGCAGGCTCACGGTCGCGTTCTTGTCGTCGAGCACCTGCTCGAAATCGAACTGCGCCGCGCGCAGGAAGTGCAGCAGCGCCCACGCGGTGCCACGCGCCTCAAACAGCACGTTGTCGATCTTGAGCCAGGGCGTCTTCACAATGACGTCGCTTTCGTTGTCACCACCGCCCGAGCGTGCCGAGGCATCACCGGCGAGGTCGGTGTTGACGCGAGCCTGGCCAACGCTGGCCGTGAGCGCCTGCGACATGTTGCCGAGGCGTTTCTCGACCTGCCCCAGCCATTCACGCAGGTTGTCGGCGCGCGCAAAAAACTGCGACTGCTCCGCACCCGTGTCAAGGAGTCGTGCCTGGTAGCGCTCGAGCGCCTCGATGCCTTCCCGGTATTCCGATTCCGCTGCCGGGAAGATCCAGGAGTTGTAGTCGATGTAGAAGTGCGATTCGGCGTCGGCCAGGTCTTCGTCTTCATTCGACTGCGACTGCGAGCGGCTATAGTCGTTGCGCATGACTCGCGACAGATCGCGAACTTGCGTCAGCACGCCAACCTCCCAGCTCGGGATGTTGTCGAGCACAAGACCCGGCGGCGCGATGTCATTGACGAGCAGACCGCCGGGCTTGTCGAGCAGCGTGCCTGTGACACGGATCAGCGTGCTGGTCGTGGCAAAACCTACGGTGGCGGTTTCGCCGTCGACTTGCGCCTCCACCCAAAACATCTTGGGCTCGCGTGACCAGTACCAGCAGACGACGAGAAACACGAACAGCGCGATCGCGCCCGTCACAATCGCCGGGATACGCCACCAGGGCGCGGTACTGGCTGCTGCGGTGCCGCTCGAGCGCGACTGCCACCAGTCGCGAATGCGGTTGAACATCGGGTGGTCTCCTTATGCGGCCAATGCCGCGAGCAAGGCCGGTAAGACCTCGCCCGAGGGGCCGCGCAAAACATGGTCTGCGCCCGCCGACAGCGGTGTCGCTTCCGGATTGATCTCAATGATACCCGCACCACAGGCCCGTGCCGTACCGGCGAGCCCCGCGGCGGGGTAGACCTGAGCCGAGGTGCCCACGACCAGAAACAGATCACAGGTGGTCGCCGCGATCTCCGAGGCTTGCATGGCGGCTGGCGGAATCATCTCGCCGAACAACACCACACCGGGTGTCATGACCCGCCCACACTGACCGCAGGTTGGCAGTGGGTCGCCGGCGTCACCGGTGTGCGCGGGTTCCCGCGTGTCGCAGTGGGCGCACTTGTCGCTGAACAGGTTACCGTGAAACTCGATCACGTCGCGGCTGCCAGCGCGCTGGTGCAAGCCATCGACGTTCTGGGTAACGAGTGTGAGCTTGTCCACGTGTGCGGTGAGTGCGACCAGTGCGTCGTGCCCGGGGTTAGGCGCGACTTCGGCAACCAGGCTACGCCGCCAGCGGTACCAGTCCCAGGCCGTCTGCGGGTCACGCACGAAGGCCTCGGGCGTGGCGAGCTGCATGGGGTCGTGCTTCGCCCAGAGCCCCTCCAGGGCATCCCGGAACGTCGGCACGCCGGATTCTGCAGACACGCCCGCGCCCGTGAGTACGGCCACGTGGCGCGCGTCGGCGAGCGCTTCTGCGCAGGCTTCGGTGGCGTCGGGGCCAGGCACAGGATCAGGCAGCGCGGCTGCCTGCGAGCTGGCGCAGGACGTACTGCAGGATGCCGCCGTTGCGGTAGTAGTCCCACTCCTTGGGCGTGTCGATGCGCACGCGGGCCTGGAACTCGGCTGTCGCGCCGTCGTCGGTTGTGGCCGTGACGGTGACCAGTTTTGGCTCGCCGCCTGCAAGACCCGTTACGGCGTAGATTTCGGACCCGTTCAGACCCAGCGACTCGGCGCTCTCGCCGTCGCGAAACTGCAGCGGCAGCACGCCCATGCCGATCAGGTTTGAGCGGTGGATGCGCTCGTAGCTCTGCGCGATAACGGCTTTCACACCCAGCAGCAACGTGCCCTTTGCGGCCCAGTCACGCGAGGAACCCGTGCCGTATTCCTTGCCCGCGAGAACCACAAGCGGCGTCGATTCCTGCGCGTAGCGCTGGGCGGCATCGAAGATCGTCATCTGCTCGCCTGTGGGCTGGTGGCGTGTCCAGCCGCCCTCGGTGCCCGGCGCCAGCAGATTGCGCAGACGGATGTTGGCAAACGTCCCACGCATCATGACTTCGTGGTTACCGCGACGAGAGCCGTACGAGTTGAACTCGTGTGGCTTCACGCCTTCGGCACGCAGGTAGTCTGCGGCGGGGCTGTCGAGCGCGATGCTGCCCGCGGGCGAGATGTGGTCGGTCGTGACAGAGTCACCCAGCAATGCGAGCACGCGGGCGCCTGAGATGTCGACCGTGCTGCCGGACTCGAGCGCCATGCCTTCGAAGTAAGGCGGGTGTTTGACGTAGGTGGAGTCGGCATCCCACTCGTAGATCTGACCCTCGGGACTCGGCAGACTCGTCCAGTTGGCGTCGCCCGCGAATACGCGCGCGTAGCTCGACTTGAACATCTCGGAGTCGATGTTCGCGAGGATGACGTCGTGAATCTCCTGCTGGCTCGGCCAGATGTCCTTGAGATACACGGGTGCACCATCGCTGCCCGTGCCCAGCGGCTCGTCGAACACATCGACGGCCATGTTTCCCGCAATGGCGTAGGCCACCACGAGTGGCGGCGACGCCAGGAAGTTCATCTTCACGAGCGGATGAATGCGACCCTCAAAGTTGCGGTTGCCCGAGAGCACGCTGCAACCAATCAGACCCGAGTCCTTCACGGCCGCCTCGATCTCGTCACGCAGCGGGCCCGAATTGCCGATGCAGGTTGTGCAGCCGTAACCCACCGTGTGGAAACCGAGTGTGGCGAGGTCGTCGTCAAGGCCGGCTTTCTCGAGGTAGTCCGTCACGACGCGTGACCCTGGTGCGAGGCTGGTCTTAACCCAGGGCTTCACGGTGAGGCCCTTGGCCGCCGCGTTGCGGGCCAGAAGCCCTGCGCCGAGCATGACGGCCGGGTTCGACGTGTTCGTGCAGCTCGTGATGGCGGCAATAAGTACGGCGCCGTCGCCGAGCTCGACGGTGTTGCCGTCGAGACTCAGTGTGGCTGTGCCTTTTCCGGTGTCGCGACCGTCCGTCATCTTGCCCAGGTGCTGTGCGTAGACGCTGGGCGCTTCCCGGAGTGCGATGCGGTCCTGTGGCCGTTTCGGCCCCGCGAGACTCGGCTCGACCATGCCCATGTCGAGCTCGAGGGTGTCGGTGTAGAGCGCGTCGGGTGCACCCGTTTCGCGCCACATGCCCTGTTCGCGGGCGTAAGCCTCGATGAGGGCCACCTGCGGCTCATCGCGACCCGACAGGCGCAGGTAACGCAGCGTCTCGTTGTCGATGGGGAAGATGGCGCAGGTGGAACCGAACTCGGGCGACATGTTGCCCAGCGTGGCGCGGTCTGCGAGCGGCAGATGATCAAGGCCGTCGCCGAAAAACTCGACGAACTTGCCGACCACACCGCGCTCTCGCAGCATCTCCGTGCAGGTCAGCACGAGGTCAGTTGCGGTCGTGCCTTCCTTGAGCCGGCCCGTCAGCTTGAAGCCGATGACCTGCGGAATAAGCATGGTGATCGGCTGGCCGAGCATGGCGGCTTCGGCCTCGATGCCGCCCACGCCCCAGCCCAGCACACCCAGACCGTTGACCATGGTCGTGTGCGAGTCGGTGCCCACCAGGGTGTCCGGGTAGGCGAGGCGGTTGCCGTCACGCTCCGCGTCGAAGACGACGCGCGACAGGAATTCGAGATTGACCTGGTGGACGATACCCGTGTTGGGCGGCACCACCTTGAAGTTGTCGAAGGCGCTCTGCCCCCAGCGCAGAAACGCATAGCGCTCCTTGTTGCGCTGGAATTCAATGCGGTTGTTAAGGTCGAGTGCATTGGCCGCACCGTAGTTGTCGACCTGGACCGAGTGGTCGATCACGAGTTCGGCGGGCGAGAGCGGGTTGATCGCGTCGGCCGAGCCGCCGAGTTTGACCACGGCGTCGCGCATGGCTGCGAGGTCGACCACCGCGGGAACACCCGTGAAGTCCTGCAGTATCACGCGGGCGGGCGTGAAGGAAATCTCTGTAGCCGGTTCTGCCTTTGGGTCCCAGCTGGCAAGCGCGAGAATGTCATCGCGGGTGACATCGCGACCGTCCTCATGGCGTAGCAGGTTCTCGAGTAAAATCTTGAGCGAGAAGGGCAGGCGATCGACGTGGCCATCGGTGACCGCATCGAGTTTGTATATCGTGTAGGACGTGCCGTCGACGGCGAGTTCGCGTCGGGCGCCAAAAGAGTTCGACATGTTGACTCCAGTAACGCGCCAGCCGCCGGTGCGTCGTCCCACGCACTCGGACTGCGATGCCTTGCGGACGGCTGGCAAGCGCTTCGATTGAGGCCTCAAATTATAGCGGTTGGAGCGTCGCCACGGGCGCGGCAATAACCGCTATTCACGGCGCGAATCGGTGCTTGGAGTTTAGCCTGTGGCGGCCGTTTCGGTATGTGCCGGCAGTGCCTCGACGCGATCAATGGCGCCACCGCCCAGGCAGTGCTCGCCGTCGTAAAGTACGGCGTACTGACCGCAGGCCACCGCCCACTGGGGCGTGTCGAAGTCGAGGCGCACACCGCAACCCTCACGCCGCACAGTACAGCGCTGATCGGTCTGTCGGTAGCGGATCTTGGCCGTCAGTCGCGCACCGTTCTCGAGCGCATCGGGTGCCGCGTTGATCCAGTGGATGGCGTCGCACACCACCGCGCCCGAATAAAGGTCAGGATGGTCTTTGCCCTGCACCACACGAAGCCGGTTGCTCTCGAGGTCCTTGCCCGCAACGTACCAGGGCGCGTCACTCGCATCGGCACGTCCGCCAATGCCCAGGCCCTGTCGCTGGCCCATCGTGTAGTACATGAGCCCGTGATGCTCGCCGACGGTGTTGCCCGCATCGTCGACGATCTCCCCGGTCTGCGCGGGCAAAAAGCGCGAGAGGAAGTCGCGGAACGGTCGTTCACCAATGAAGCAGATGCCCGTCGAGTCTTTCTTGCGGTGCGTGGCCAGCCCCGCGTCCGTGGCCAGGCGTCGCACCTCGTCCTTCACGAGGTCGCCGATCGGAAACGCCGCCGTAGCCAGCTGCTCGGCTGAGACTGCGTGCAGGAAGTAGCTCTGGTCTTTGCCCGGGTCTCGGCCCTTGAGCATTTCCACGCCGTGGTGGCCGGGGCGCAGTCGTGCGTAGTGTCCCGTGGCCACAGCATAGCCGCCCAGGCGGCGCGCGTAGTCGGCGAACACGCCGAACTTGATCTCGCGGTTGCAGAGCACGTCAGGGTTCGGTGTGCGACCCGCCGCGTACTCATCGAGGAAGTACTGGAACACGCGGTCCCGGTACTCAGCTGCAAAGTTGATGTGGTGGAGCGGAATCCCGAGCTGGTCGCAGACTCGACGTGCGTCCTGGAGGTCTTCGGCGGCACTGCAGTAGCCGTCGTCGTCCTCCCAGTTGGTCATGTGCAGGCCCTCGACGGTGTAGCCAGCCTGCTTGAGCTGCCAGGCGACTACCGACGAATCGACACCGCCCGACATCGCCACGATGACGGGACCGGTGCCTTCGGGCATCCAGAATTCCGTGTCCATCCCGGTATTTTACGAGAAATGCGGCAAGCCTG